>Ga0105211_1000001_pt1 | contig 236350 bp, 213 predicted proteins | sample Virmet3611_800_FD_89587 | JGI IMG/M metagenome (GOLD analysis project Ga0105211, IMG submission 89587) | Marine viral communities from the Southern Atlantic ocean transect to study dissolved organic matter and carbon cycling - metaG 3611_800 | ecosystem: Environmental > Aquatic > Marine >...
CCGCAAGCCCTGGGTGAAAACGTCGCTGGCCCCGGGCTCCAAGGTGGTGACCGATTACCTGGATGTGACCGGCCTGCAGAAACCCCTCAACGATATCGGTTTCGATCTGGTGGGTTACGGCTGCACCACCTGTATCGGCAACTCCGGCCCGTTGCCAGAAGCAATCGACAAGGCGATCAGTGATGGCGATCTGGTGGTGGCCTCGGTGCTCTCCGGCAACCGGAACTTCGAAGGCCGGGTCCACCAGAGCGTTCGCACCAACTGGCTGGCCTCCCCGCCGCTGGTGGTGGCCTACGCCCTGGCCGGCACGGTGAAGATCGATCTGGACAAGGACCCCATCGGCAAGGACAAGGACGGCCAGCCGGTGTACCTGAAAGATATCTGGCCCAGCTCCGAGGAAATCCAGAATGAGCTGGTGAAGATCAACAACAGCATGTTCCGTAGCCAGTACGCCAGCGTCTTTGAAGGCGACGAGGTCTGGCAGAGCCTGCCAATCCCGGACTCCGAAACCTACGACTGGGACAGCAGCTCCACCTACATTCAGAACCCGCCGTTCTTCGACGGGCTGACCAAGCAGGTGGACGATGTGCAGCCGGTGAAGGATGCCCGCATCCTGGCATTGCTGGGCGATTCCATCACCACCGACCACATCTCCCCCGCCGGGGCCATCAAGGCGGACTCCCCCGCCGGGCATTACCTGCAGGGGCATGACGTGGAACCCCTGGACTTCAACTCCTACGGCTCGCGCCGGGGCAACCACGAGGTGATGATGCGTGGCACCTTCGCCAATATCCGCATCCGCAACGAGATGACGCCGGATATCGAAGGCGGCTTTACCAAACACCTGCCCGGTGGCGAGGAGATCTCCATCTACGGCGCCGCCATGCGCTACCAGAAGGAAGGCGTCCCCACCGTCGTGGTGGCCGGCAAGGAATACGGCACCGGCTCCAGCCGCGACTGGGCCGCCAAGGGCACCAACCTGCTGGGCGTAAAAGCGGTGATCGCGGAAAGCTACGAGCGCATTCACCGCTCCAACCTGATCGGCATGGGCGTGTTGCCACTGCAGTTCCCGGAAGGCACCGACCGCAAGACGTTGAACCTGGATGGTACGGAAGAGGTGGATATCCCGGACCTGGGCAATGACCTGAAGCCCAGCGACACCGTCACCGTGGTATTCCGCAAGGATGGCAAGGAACAGAAGGTAGACGCCCTCTCCCGCCTGGATACCGCCGCCGAAGTGGAGTACTACAAGAACGGCGGCATCCTCCACTATGTGCTGCGGCAAATGATGTAGGAGAAACCGCAAGCGACAAGCTGCAACGCGGGCTGAACGCGTTGCTTGCTTTCACCCAGGAGGCCGCGCCCGAACACCGGACGCGGCCTCCTGCATTTGGATCTCCACCGTAGGGTGCACTGAGCCTCAGGCGAACTGCACCATTCCGGCGGTGGCCCGGTGCAGTTCGCCTGAGGCTCAGTGCACCCTACATTCGAGCAATACCCAGCTTCACCAAAAGGGCAACAGCCATCATCGAACCGGTTTTCCCCTCTGTGATCTCTGTGCCCTCTGTGGTGAAAATCTTGTCTTTGGCGACCCGCTGCTCCCCCTTCCCGCCCCCTTTTTGCTATGCTGATTCCCTTCACGGCCAGTTTGGGGGAAGTCCGTGCGTTACCTGTTTGCTGCCATCGCGCTGATCCTGTCCAGCATCTTGTTTGCCGAACAGGACAGCAACGCCCGTCTGCTCACGGAAGAGGAGCGTGACGCTCGCCTGCGTGAACAGCAGGAGCTGTCAGAGCGGGCGGCAGGCCACCGCGCAGCAACTTCTCCGCCAGCAGGACCAATACCTGGATGCCCTACAGCAGGAAATACAGGCACTGAAAAAACAATCCGAAGAGGCAGATGACACTGCCCGGGCAGAGCAATGATGTTGCAATGGCTACGCCAGCTTTTTCACCGCACCCCCGTTCAACCGGAGGCCCCGGCCCACTCCGCCGCTCAGCCTGCGCCGGAACCCGCTCCCCGCGCGTCGGAGCCGGACCCCATCGCGGCCCTCATGCCCTTCCAGATACGCCCCCTGGACAGCAAGGACATGGCCGAGCTGCTGGGCGTATTCCGCGAGGCCATCCAGGTCAGTGCGGCAGCGGAGTACGACCAGCAACAACGGGATGCCTGGAGCCAGGGCCAGAACTACGACAGCCTAATCTCGGTGCTCAGCGAGGGCGACACCGTGGTGGCGGAATGGGATGACAAGCTGGTGGGGTTTGCCCACCGAATCCGCGATTACATCAACATGGTCTTCGTCCATCCGGAGGCCTCCCGAGTGGGCATCGCCACCCTGCTCTACCAGCACCTGGAAGACGGCGCCCGCATCGAAGGCATCACCGAGCTGACCACCCACGCGAGCCTCACCGCCCATGATTTCTTTGCCTACATGGGCTTTAACAGCGAAGGTCAGGAACAAGCGGAACGCGATGGCATCCCGCTGACTCGCCATGCCATGCGAAAGTCGCTGGTCTGAACCCCGCCTCAACTTTTCTTATTGATCGAAAAATCTGATCACACCCCTCAATACAGTCTTCTGTGTTTCATTCTGGCCAGTCGCTAATCTGTGATTGTTGGAAAGCGTCATGCCTTTCCAGACAGACATCCCTGCGTTGATTCTGTGATACCCGAACCCGTGAGGGTTCATGCTTCCCCCCCTTAGGCCGTCACCCCTGACGGCCGTTTTTTTGTCCACTACGCTCAGCCTTGCCATGGACCGCGCGGTTGTGTCATTGCCTGCCGGAAATCCAGGTGCGACTATCTGAGTGTTCCCGATTCCCCGTGATCACCGCCGCACAGGACCTGCTCGACCATGACCCCGGACCTGGCATTGACCTACTGCCGCATGATCGCCCAGACCCTGGGCCTGGATCAGGCCGGGCTGCAGAGACTGGTAGCGGGCTCCGGGGTGGATGAGGATACCCTGCAACACAGCGACGGTTTTATCGACTGGCCCGGTGCCTGTCAGTTGATCCGTAACGCCCTGCAACTCACCGAGCACCCGGATATCGCCCTGCAGACCGGCCTGCGTGCCCTGCCCGCCATGCACGGCCCCATGGGGATTGCCGCCATGGCCAGCCCCACCCTGCGTGACGCCATGCAGCTGTTCGCCCGCTTCAACAATACCCGCACCCGGGTGTTCAGTTCCGAAATGCAGGAAACCGATGACCGTCTCAAACTGGTGCTGTCATTCGCCTACCCGCAGGATGACGTGGTTCGCTTTCTCACCGAGTCCGCCATGGCCTCCGCTTATGCCTGCCATCTGGTTCTGCGCGGCAAGCCGATCGAGGAAGGCGAAGCCCATTTCAATTACCCGCCGCCGCCCCATGCCGACTATTATCCGCACACTTTCAAGGGCATCCGTATCGTCTTTGATGCCCCGGCCGTGGCGCTCTGCCTGCCATCCCGCTACGGTGATGAGCCACTTCCCGGCCATGACCGCGACCTGATGTGGATGGCCGTGCAGCAATGTGAGGCACGCCAGGAAAGCCTGCGGCGACAGGGCACTCTCAGCGATCAGGTGCTGGCCCTGCTGCACCAGTGCCGCGGTCAGTCCAGTCTGGAAACCATGGCCGAGCGCCTGCATCTCAGCCCGCGCACCCTGATCCGTAAACTCAAGCTGGAAGACACCCGTTTCCAGCAGTTGCGGGACCAGACCCTCAGCCGCCGGGCCACTCAGCTGCTCAGCCTGCCCCACTACACCGTTAGCATGGTGGCCGAAGAGCTGGGTTATACCGACGTGGCCAGCTTCAGACGGGCTTTCCAGCGCTGGTTTGGCACCAGTCCCGGCCGCTTTCGCACTGGAGATCAATAGCGTCCCGTGAAGTCCCACCACAGGGGCAGATTGTCATTTTTTATCCCCCTGTTGGCATTTTCCGCTCTTATCTTCGCCCTGGAAAAAGTAAACACTCTGTTTCAGGACCTTGCAGGAGAGCGCCCATGACAACGACAAGCACTGCGCAAAACGACAAATTGAAAGCCTTGGCACGGCTCAAGGTATCTCCCCGGATCGCCTGGCCCACCGTGATTCTCATGGTGGTATCCCACGGCGCCAATATCCTCAGCTGGGTCATGGTACTCAACGGCCTCTGGCCCGCCTGGGTGGGCCTGATCATCAACAGCATCGCCGGCTATGTGATGTTTACCCCCGCCCATGAAGCCATCCATCGTTGTGCGGCCCGCAAGCCCGAACACAACGACTGGATTCTCGCGATTGCTACCTTTGTGGCGGTGCCCTTTGGCAAGGGCAAGATGTTTCGGCTGATGCACATGCGTCACCACCGGTTTGCCAATGATCCGCAAAAAGATCCGGATCACTGGATGGCCAGCAGCCTGTGGACCATGCCCTTGTGGGGCTTCTGGCCGTTCCTCTATCTGATCAATTTTCTGCGCAATCCTGACGTGCTCCCCAATGTGAAACCCGCGGAGATCTGGCGGGAGCTGGCCATGGCCGGGATGGCACTTGCCGCCCTGTTTCTCTGGCGCCCCTACGAAGCCCTGATGCTGTGGCTGATCCCGTCCTATTTTTCCTTCTACCTGATGTGCCTGGTCTTCATGGTATTGCCCCACTACCCGCATACCGGCCGCCAAGACGTGGACCCGAACACCACCGCGCTGATGCGCATGGGCAAGGAATGGCTGCTGACGCCGGTATTGATGTATCAGAACTATCACCTGATCCATCACCTCTACCCGACCATTCCCTTCTACCGTTACGGCAAGGCCTGGAAGGCCCGCGAGCAATATCACCGAGAGCATTCCGGCAGCATGATTATCCGCCCGTTCCAGCTTGGCCCCGACGACAAAGCCGGTAACGCCTGACAGGAGAACCACTATGACAAAGACCGTTCTGATCACCGGCGGCGCCGGTGGCATTGGCCGGGAATTCTGCAAGCTGTTCAACGCGGATGGCTATCGCATCGTGGTGTTCAGTCTGCTGCAGGACGAGCTGGATGCCCTCGGCAACGACCTGAAGGTGCAGCGTGCCGAGGTGGATTACCATGCTGTGCAGATGGACCTGTCCCAACCCGGTGCCGCCGAACAGATCATGCAGTGGCTGGACCAGCAAAACCTGGAACTGGACGTGCTGGTCAATAACGTGGGCTTCGGCATGATGGGCGAGCACGTAGAACAGGACAGCCAGACACTGGAACGCATGCTCACCCTCAACAACATCCTGCTCAGCAAGCTGTGCATGCTGGTGGGCGCGCGCATGAAAGCCCGTGGCCACGGCAAGATCATGAACATCGGCTCCCTGGCCGGCTTCTGCCCCATGCCCTTCTTCGCTGCCTACAGCGCCAGCAAGGCCTTCGTGATCAACCTGAGTGCCTCCCTGCAGGAAGAGCTGAAACCCTACGGCGTACAGGTCACCTGCTTTTGCCCCAGCACCACAAAGACCGCCTTTCTGGATACGGCCCAGAGCAAACATGCCTCTTCCAGCGGCATCAGGGAGTTTGTGTCGGCACAAATTGCCACCCCGAAACAGGTGGCCAAAGCCGGCTACGCGGCCCTCAACCAGGGAAAGCGCTACGCCCTCCCCGGCCTGTCCGTCACCCTGCAAAGCATCTGGATTCGCATGATGCCCCTGCGCGTCATGGCGAATTTTGTCTACCGAAAATCGGTGAAGGAAATGAAAAGCTGATCCACGAAGCCGCCCCACCATCCGCGCCTGTCCCCTCCCCGCCGAATCCGTTATGTTGGGGCATCCCACGCAAAAGGAATGCATCATGGCAGGCAGCAACATGGGCACGGACTCTTCACCGGTCAGCAGCACCTCACTGGCAGTCCTTATCGACGCGGACAACACGCCACCGAAAATCGTCGACGGCCTGTTCGAGGAAATTGCCAAATTCGGCACGGCCAGTGTCAAGCGTATCTACGGCGACTGGACCAAGCCCAATCTGGGCGGCTGGAAAAACGTGCTGCTGAAGCACTCCGTACAGCCGATCCAGCAGTTCGCCTATACCCAGGGCAAAAACGCCACGGACTGCAGCATGATTATCGATGCCATGGATCTGCTGTATACGAAACAATTGTCCGGGTTCTGCCTGGTATCCAGTGACAGCGATTTCACCCGTCTGGCAGCTCGATTGCGCGAGGAAGGGCAGACCGTTTATGGCTTCGGAGAACGCAAAACTCCCGGGCCCTTTGTGGCCGCCTGCGACAAGTTCATCTATACCGAAGTATTGCGTTCGGACCACGCTCCGCAGGACACCGCCGGCAAAGCCGAGGAGCCGGCTCCCAGCGACCCGGTCAGCAAGGAACCGCCACCGCTGCAACTGATTGCCAACGTGATTGACGATATTTCCGACGAAGACGATTGGGCCAACCTTGGCACCGTGGGCCAGCACCTGAGCAAGCGCAAACCGGATTTCGACACCCGTCTGTTCGGCCACAAGAAACTCAGCGACATGATCCGCGCTTACCCCAAGTGGTTCCAGATACAGAAAGGACAAGGCAAGAGCATTCAGGTAAAGACGCTACGGAAGTGATGCCAGCCCCCTTCACGGAGACTCCCACGCTGGCTACACCTACCGTAGGGTGCACTCTTTGGTTAACGGAAAGCCGCTTCGCGCCTCAAGAGGCGCTCCTACAGCGGCTTCGTCGATAGGTTAGCGCACTAGCCAAAGACTGAGCTGCGGAATATAGGTAATCATCAGCAAGGCAATGATCAACACCATCATGAAAGGCAACGTGGCCGCGAACAGCTCGGTGACTTTCTTCTTGAACCGGTAGCTGGCGATGAACAGGTTCATGCCCACCGGCGGGGTGATGTAGCCGATCTGCATGTTGGCCACAAAGATAATCCCCAGGTGCACCGGATCGATGCCGTAGCGCAACGCCACCGGCAGGATCAGGGGCACCATGATCACCAGCGCCGCGAAGATATCCAGCAACGCCCCCAGCAACAGCAGCAGGATGTTGAGCAGGATCAGGAAGGTGATCTTGCTCTCCACGTGGGTCTGGATCAGGGTGAACAGCTTCTCCGGTACCCCGGCATAAACCAGGTAATCGGTGAAGGCCAGGGCCACCGCCAGAATCAGCAGGATGCCCCCCACCATGATCATGGAATCACGCATGATGCCTGGCAGCCGGCGCAGGGAAATTTCCCGGTACAGGAACACTTCCGCCACCAGCACATACAGCGCCGTCACCGCCGCCGCCTCACTGATCACCAGAAAGCCGGAGAAGATCCCGCCCAGCACCACCAGCGGCAGCGGCAGCTCCCAGCGGGCTTCCCAGAGCGCATCCACCAGTTCACGGAAATCGAAACTCTGACGTGGAACCTCGGTGCCACGCGTCGCCCACACACAATAGCCGTACATCAGCACAACCATCAGCAGCGCCGGCACTAGGCCGGCCAGATACAAGTCGACGATTTCCACCGACGGCATATCCAGCTGCTGGGACATCTGCTGGGCAATAATGCCGTAGATCAGCAGCGGCACGGAGGGCACCAGCAGCAGGCCCAGGCTACCGGAAGACGTCACCAGGCCCAGGCTGAATTTTTCCGGGTAATTGCCTTTCACCAGTGCCGGCAACAACAACGCCCCCAGCGCCACGATGGTGACCCCGGAGCCGCCAGTGAGGGCGGTAAAGAAGGCACAGGCAATCAGCGACACAAAGGCCATGCCACCGGGCATCCAGCCGAAGGCGGCCTGGCTCAGACGCAGCATGCGGTCGGCGGTTTTCGATTCGCTGAGCAAAAAGCCGGCAAAGGTGAACAGCGGCAGCGCCATCAGCACCACGGAATTACTGAGCTGATAGATATCGATGTGCAGCACCGACATTTCGATGCCCAGGGTATAAAAGCCCAGGGCTGCGGCACCGAGAATAATCGCAAACAGGGGGGCGCCCATCAGCGCCAGCAGTACCAGCAGGAGAATGGCAACGGGGATCATGGCACCGGCTCCTGCATCTTCGGCCGCTTACCCAGCAACCCCAGCGCAAACAGCACCACGTAGCGCACGGCCATCACCGAGAATCCCACCGGGATAATGCTCTGCAGCAGCCAGCTCGGCACATTGGCAAAGGCCGCGCCGGCGTAGTCGTATTCCTCGATCACAAACCCCACGCTGTACCAGGCCACCAGCACACAGATAAAGGCGGTGAACAGATCCACGAAGGTGGTCAGGAAGGGGTGATATTTCTCCGGCAACAGCGACGAGGCCACATCGATGCGGATGTGCTCATCATTGCGGGAAGCGATCATGGCACCGAGCAGGCCGATCCACAGCACCGCGTTCTGCAGCAGTGGCTCGATCCACACCAGACTGGTACCAAAGAAATTCCGCAGCACGATCTGCGCCACCGCCAGCAGCACCATAAACAAAAGGACGGCCACGATCAGGCCGTCCTCGATTTGGTGAAGGGTACGGTGGAGCCTGTGTAACAAGGCTGCCATCACTGCCCTTCGCGCTGTTGGGCCAGAATGCCGTTAAGCCGGTCCAGCATGTCCTGGGAAATCTCCCCTTCTTCCACCAGTTCAGCAGTGGCACGCTTGGCGTAGTCGCGCCATTCTGCCAGCTGCTCAGGGGACGGCTCGACCACTTCCAGGCCTTGCTGTTTGACGGCCTGGAAAGCGCTCAGGTTTTCCTGGCGGCTTTCCGCATCCAGCCTGGCGAAGGTGCTGTCCAGCACCTGGCGCACCACCTGCTGATCCTCGGCGCTGAGACGCTTGAAGAACTTTTCGTGGATACCCAGGGTGCCGAAGGTGTACAGCAGCGGCATGTCGGTCAGGTAATTCACCCGGGAATACCACTGCAGGGTCAGGGCTGCCACCGGCGGTGCTGCGAAGGCATTGACCGCCCCGGTCTGCAGGGAGGTCAGCACCGAGCCAATATTCAGCATGATCGGCGACAGCTCGAAGGCCTTGGCCGCCTTGGCAGAGCCTTCATCGTTGGCCGGCAACCACAGTTTCTGGTCACGCAGGTCGGTGATGCTCTTTACCGGATTTTCCGACATCACGTAGGCAAAGCCGCCATCGATCAGGCCGAAGCTCACCCAGCCGCCCTCTTCCAGGCCCTGCTTGATCACCGGGTCCAGCTCGGCACGCACCGCGTCCACTTCGTCGTAGTTGTTGAAGGCCAGCGGCACGTTGAGAATCTGGCTGTCCTTGTAGGCGGAGGCAAAGGCGCCGCCCTGGGCCACCTGGCCGTGGAGCTGACCGATGCGAATCTTGCGCTGTACCGCGCGGTCATCGCCCATGACGCCACCGGGATACACTTTCAGCTTCACACGCCCGTCGGTCTTCTCGGCGATTTCCTTCCCCGCCTCTTTCAGGCCGGTGACGATGGTGGTGCCATCCGGGTACAGGGTGGAGATTTTCAGGGTGTTGGCGGCCGAAGCCCAGACCGGCAACAACGCGACCAGAATCGTGGCAAGACGCAGCATAAGTACTCCTAGAAATAATCGTCAGCGTCGGCGAGCAGGGCTTCGGCCTGCTCCTGCGCATAGGTATTCTGCAGGGTCAGACCATGCACCTGCGGATCAGCGGCGAGGACATCCTCGAGCAGGCTATCATGCAGCTCACGGTCAAACACCAAACGGGCATACTTTTCGGCATAAAGCACCGGGGCCAGCAGGTTCTGGCCCTCTGACAGGGTCATGGCCTGCTCAAAATGGGCCCTGGCCTGGTCCGGCTTGCCTCCCAGGGACGCGGGCAGGATGCTGCTCAGTACCCCCAGGTACATGTGCGCCTGGCCATACTGGTAACCCTCATCCAGAGCCACTACACGCTCCATGATGGCTTCCACGCGGCCAAGCTCGGCCACCGCATTCCAGTCGCTGGTGTTTTGCTGAATATACCCGGCCCAGGCGCTGCCCAGGGTGAACAGCATGGGCACATCGCCCTTGTCGGCGTCTTCCAGCAGTGCCTCGAACTCGGGCACGGACAGCGCACGCAGTTCGCAGTAATCATCATCATGGGCACAGGCGGAACGGAAGGCATAACCCAGCGCCTTGTCGCTGAGCTTGCGGGCCCGTTTCGGGTCTTCCACAAACAGGCCCGCATAGGCGCCATAAAGGTCTGCCCCGCTGGCCAGCATGGAAGCGCTGTCGGGCCAGTTTTCGATCAGGCCGTCTACCATCAACAGATAGGTGGGCAGGCCCTCGGCCACCAGCTCGAGATCATTGTTGTTCAATACCCCATAGGGCAGGTTGTCGTCGATGCTGGCCAGGGAACAGCCCTGCAAGGAAACGACCGCTGCAACTAGGAGAGAGGGAACCAACCCGGGTAGGACGCGCCACTGCATAGGTCGCCGGTATCCTTTCATTATTGTGACTGATTGTTTTGGCTGTCTTTATAGCAGTACGACCGGGGTAACTCAAACGGCCCCGGCCCCCTGTGCCCGGCGCCAGAGACCGAAACCGGCCCCCAGCAGACAACCGCTGACCAGCCCCGCCAGATGCGCCGCATTGGCCACCACACTGGAGAGCCCCACAAAACAGATCACCATCCAGGCCAGCATGAAGATGACAATTTCCCGGCGCAGGGGGTAACCGGATTTGGGATTCACCTTGCCGTAAATCCACAGATAGCCAAGCAGTCCGTACACCACCCCGGACAAACCACCGAACATGGGGCCGGTATGGAAAAACTGGGCCACATTGGCGGTGATGCCGGTGACCAGGGTAACCAGCACCAGCTGGCCACTGGACTGGAAGCGCTCGATCAGGCGCCCCAGGTCCGACCACCAGAGCAGATTGAACAGCAGATGCAACAGGGAAAAGTGCAGCAGCATGGGGGTCACAAGCCGCCAGGGCTGGCTTTCCAGCCCGTCCAGCGCCGCCGGGAATAACAGCGCCCGGTAGACACCATCTCCCATCAGATACGGCGTCAGGTATACCAGCACGCTGACAATCAGCACGATGCGTGTGACCCAGCCCAGGCTGGCAAACCAGCCCCCGGACATGAGTGGCTGGGGCCGACCGGTGAGGGGCTCCACCGGCTGGCGACCCTGCTGATGCCTGAGATCGGTAATCAGCTCTTCCAGCAAGGCCTTGGCAGGGTTGTACTGGGCCGGGTCCTGCAGGTCGATAATCTGCTCACCGCCCTCTTCCCGGCGCACTACCGAAAAGCCGTTCCGCTTGAGGGTGTGCTCAAACAGCTCGGCCAGTTCCGGTTGCGGGGTGCGGATCAGTTCCATGTGAGTTCCTTGAGGGTCTCGGTACGTTGCAGGCTATCCAGCTCAGCCAGGGTTTCCACCTGCTGCCAGAAACAGTCCCAGTCCCGCCGGCATTGTTCCAGCAGGCGAGCAAAGGCCGGCACATAATCATTGTAGTCACTGACACCGTTTAGCTGGGCATTGTTCAACGGCCCGTCAAAGTACCCCTGATAACCGGCCAGGGCCGGCAGGCTCTGTTGCTCGCGGGCAAAGCGCTCCCGGGCCTGCTGCTGGATGCGGGCTTTCTCGAGGGCCATGACCGCCTCGTCCTGCTCGCTGGCATACAGCTGCTTGAGCGCCTCACGGGTATCGGTGACGATGGCCAGAAAAGCCTGGCGTACCTGCTCACGACGCTGCCAGAAATTGGCCGGCAACGGCGTACCAGTGGCGGCAAAGAAATCCACCACGCCCTCACGACCCACCAGGGTGGCCAGGGATTCATTGAAACGGGTGTCGTTCTTGATATACAGGCGCCGGTGGGCCAGCTCGTGGATCAACAGTTCCGCCAGGGCCGGCTCAGAGCGTTGCAGCATGGGCGTGGTCAACGGATCGGCAAACCAGCCGAGGGTGGAATAGGCAATAGCGCCGCCCACGTAGGTATCCAGCCCTTGTTCGCTGAGGCGGGCGGCCGCCTTTTCCGCCGCCGGGCGCTGGAAATACCCCCGGTAGCTGACACAGCCAATCAGCGGGTAACACCAGGTTTTGGGCGTCAGTGACCAGGCCGGTGCCGCCAGCACATTCCACACCACGGCGTCCTGCTCCAGGGCCACGTACTGGTGATAGACATCCTCGGCGGGCAGCGCCAAATTGTCCCCGGCAAAGCGTACCACCTGCTGGCTGAACAGCAGGGAATGGGCAATCTGTGGAGGGGTTTGGGGGTCCGCCAGCACCGCCTCCAGGGGTTCACGCTGGCCCATCAGCGACAAATGTCCTTTGGCGGCCTGGCTGTAATAGCCAAGCTGGCAACCGGCAAGCAGCGTCATAGCCGCCAGCGTGACACCCCGTAATACCCTCATGATCCGGGATCAGGCCCGGGACATGAATTTGCGCTCAGCGGTGTTCACCCGCACCTTTTCCCCTTCCACGATATATTCCGGCACCTGCACCACCAGCCCGGTATTCAGGGTGGCCGGCTTGGTGCGTGCGGAGGCAGAGGCCGCTTTCATGGCCGGGGCGGTCTCGGTGACTTCCAGCACCACCGACGCAGGCAGCTCCAGGCCGATCACCGCATCGTCCACCCGCAGCGCCAGCAGACCTTCGGTGTTTTCAGTAATAAAGGCCAACTCGTCGGCAATGTCCTCGGCCTTGAGCAGGTACTGTGAGAAATCCTCGTTATCCATGAAGATGTAATCATCCCCATCCACATAGGAAAACTGCACCGGCCGGCGCAGGAGTTCCACGGTGGTTACCTCATCATCCCCCTTGTAGCGTTCTTCAAACTTGGGTCCACCGCCCACCGCACTGGCTTTCACCCGATACAAGGTCGCCGCCCCCCGGGCCGAGGGCGACTGCACCTCGATCTGGCGAATGGCGTAAAGGGTACCGTTGGCTTCGATAACGTCGGATTTCTTCAGATCGCTGGCGCGGGTCATGGCAGGGCAATGTCCTTGTGAATAAAAAGACATGGTATCCGAGCTTAAAGGTGTGGCGCCAGATAACAGGGATGAGGAATACAGTTGACAGTGGACAGTTGATAGTTGACAGCCAAAAGAAGGAAAACTCTTCTCTGTTTGGAACCGCACCCAAATGCTAAGCGCGGCCTCAAGCATTGAAAACAAGGACAAAAATCAACCGCGAGCTGTCAACTATCCACTATCAACTGTCAACTGCTCCGCCACCTTCCCATGTGCCGCCTCACACAGCTCCTTCCGGTCCGTGCCCTGAGCCGATACCGGTTCGCAGAAGTGCAGGCGCACGCGGATTCGGTTGCGCAACAGCATGGCCCAGAGATGATGGTGGAATTCGTCGTCACCGATGAAGGCCATGGCAGCGTCCGGGGCGCCGCTGTCGTCCAGGTAGCGCACCGCCAGGGGTTGTACCGGCACATCGGCCATCAACGGCGCATCGAACAGCTGCGGAAAGAAACGGCGCAGGCCGGTGCCATCGGTGGTGGTGCCTTCCGGGAATACCAGCACGGTGTGGCCCAGCTTCAGGCGGTCGGCGATTTCCCGGGCCTTGCGGCTGGACTCACCGCTGCCCCGTTTGATGAACAGGGTGCCCGTGGCCCGGGCCAGGGTACCGATTAGCGGCCAATCCCCCACTTCCGCCTTGGACAGAAAATACAGATGTCGCTGACTGGCGATCAACGGGATATCCAGCCAGGACACATGGTTGCTGACCAGAAATACCGGGGCATCGACCGGGCTGCCGGTGACGGTGAGCTCCACGCCGAGGATACCCAGAAAACGACGGCACCAGCGCTGTTTGGCCGCCAGCACCACGGGGCGGTAAGGCGACCAGAATGCCCCCAGCAGAAAGGCCAACACAAAGCCCCACAGCAGATAAAGCACGATGCGGGCAACCCGGAACATCCTGCGTAGTTGCGGCCAGAGGCCGCTGCCCTCATAAGGACTGACGCTGACGCTATCGTTCATTGCTTTCCAGAGTCATAAGCGTTTGCCACCCAGATCAGGCGCCCCCAAAACCGTTGGAGCTTTGCTCGCAAAGCGAAGGGTTCAGTAAGCACCAAGTGCTTCCCCCTCATTCGCCATGCAAGCATGGCTCCAACGGCCTGGACCGGACGCTATTTCTATACGATGCCCCTCAAACCGCTTGGGCGGGCTGCAAGAAATGCTGCACATAACGGGCGGGCAGATCATCCACCGCCATCAACACGAAGAAATCCAGGCAATTGAAATCCGGGTCCCAGCAGGGCTCGCCGCAGACCCGGGCCCCCATGCGCAGGTAGGCCTTGAGCAACGGCGGCATTTTCACATTGTCGTCGTCGGCACTGCCCGGCAGCCGCTCCAGGCGCAGGTGCGGCTGGACCCGCAGCGTGGCATCACTCAGGTGGCGCTGACTGATGCGCCGCTGAATGGCGGCCACATTGTAGCCCTCGCTCAGGGCAATGCTGGCGCAGCCCAGCAGGTAACGCACATCGTTTTCGAGCATGTACTGGGCCAGCCGGGCCCACAGCACGGTAATTACCGCGCCACCACGATGGGCGGGATGAATACAGGTGCGGCCAATCTCTGCTACCCGGCCATCCAGATGACGCAGCATGGACAAATCAAACTCGCCGCTGGAGTAGAAGCCGCCGGTGCGGTGCAGGCGCTCACCGGGCAACACCCGGGTGTAGCCGACGATCTCGCCACTCTGGTTGTCACGTACCACCAGATGCAGACAGTGTTTATCAAAGCGATCCCGGTCCAGTCCGAAAGGCGCGCTGAAGCTGGCACCATATTCCTGGGAGAAAATACGGTAGCGCAAACGCTGGACCTTGATGATTTCCCGTCGGGAGCGGGTGAAGTAGGCACTGAAGCGCCCGGCATTTTCCGCATCCGCCGCCATGTCCCGGGGGAAACGGAGAATATCGGCAGTGGCCGTAAACGGCTTGGTCAGGGCCCCTCTTAAATGGGGGCTCAGTGCTTTGATCTTTCCTGCGGCTTGCGCAAGCATAGTGTACTCCACTGGCAGTTTCGGGCAGTTTCGCCAGTGGACGTGGCACAGTAGTGACGTTTGAGTGACAGTTGTGCGACAAGGGTTAAAAGCAATTAATAGTTAATAATGAATAGTTAAGAGCTGCGCGGGAGTGGCACGGTGGTTGCTGAAACCCATGAGGCCGCGCGCAAAGGCGGGAAGTGAAAAGGAGACCCTATGGACAAGCCTGTCATTGCTACCCGGTTTCCCTATCCGTTGCCGGTGAAGAAAGGGGAAAAGGTATTCTGGTGTGCCTGTGGCCGCAGCGAGAATCAGCCGTACTGTGATGGCAGCCACAAAGGCACCGACATTACCCCGATGGCCTACACCGCACCACGGGACAAGATCGTGTTCTTCTGCGGCTGCAAGCACAGCGCCAAGGGGCCGATTTGCGATGGCAGCCATTCGAAGATAGTTGACAGTTGATAGTGGACAGTTAACAGCTAAAAACCTCGCGATTGCGTTGTGATGCTTGATGAAGCAAAGAGGCCGCGTCCAAAGATTGGGCGCGGCCTCTTGCGTTTCAAATGAAGACAGCCGTTCGCGCGCAGCTGCCAACTATCAACTGTCCACTGTCAATTACCTTCACCCCGTGTTGCGCAGCCCCGCCGCAATACCCGCGATGGTCACCATCAACGCACTCTCCAGGGTTTCATCTCCGTCCTGCTGGCGCAGGCGGGCCATCAGTTCTGCCTGGAGAAGATGCAGAGGGTCCGTGTAAGGGTCGCGGACACGGATGGACCAGCGCATCACCGGGTTGTTGTCCAGCAGGTCTTCACGTCCAGTGAGCGCAGACAAGGCGTTCACCGTGCCGGTGAGCCGCTCGCGTAACACCTCGCCCAGGCGGGCAAGATCCGCGTCCTCCCCGGCCAGGCGCTGCTCATACCAGGCCGCCACGCGCAGATCGGCCTTGGCCAGCACCATTTCCAGCATGTCCACCACACCCTGGAAGAACGGCCATTGCGCCACCATTTCCTGCACGGTGCGGTTCTGCTCCGGGTCTGCCTGAGCCGCCTCCAGCGCTGCCCCGGTGCCCAGCCAGGCGGGCAGCATTAAGCGGATCTGCGTCCAGGCAAAGACCCAGGGGATGGCTCGCAGGGAGCTGATGCCGGCATCCTTTTTTCGCCGTGCCGGGCGACTGCCCAGGGCCAGTCGGGACAGTTCGGTCTCCGGGGTAACCGTGCGCAGATAACGCACCAGCTCCGGCTCCTCCTGGACCACGCTGCGGTAGCCGGCCACAGAGACGTCGGTGAGCGTCTGCATCTGTTCCCGCCATTGCGGTTTCGCCGCCCGGGGGGGCAACAGGGTGGCTTCCAGGGTGGCGGCCACATATTGCGCCAGGTTGAACACGGCCACCGCCGGGCGACCGTATTTGAAGCGGATCACTTCCCCCTGTTCGGTGACGCGAATGCGCCCGGCCACGGAGCCCGGCGGCTGGGACAGCAACGCCATGCGGGTGGGCGAGCCTCCCCGGGAGATGGAACCACCCCGGCCATGGAACAGGGTCAATGGAATCTGGTGCTCGGCAAACAGGGCGGTGAGCTTTTCCTGGGAGCGGTACTGGGCCCAGGCGGCACCGAGAAAGCCCGCATCCTTGGCGGAGTCGGAATAGCCGATCATCACTTCCTGGCCCCCGGCCACTCGCTGGCGATAGAACGGCACCGCCAACAGGGCCGACATGGTGTCCTCGGCGTTGTCCAGGTCATCCAGAGTCTCAAACAGCGGCACCACACGCATGGGTTCGCTGACCCCGGCGATCTTCTGCAGCAGCATCACCGCCAGCACATCCGAGGGGGCCCGGGCCATGGAGATCACATAGGCACCCAGCCCTTCGCTGCCTTGCTCGGCAATCACCCGGCAGGTGGCCAGCACTTCCGCCACCTCGTCGCTGCATTCCTCACTGCGGTAAAAGCCGTCATCAATCAACGGGCGACGGGCCTGCAGTTCCTCTACCAGGAAGGCCTGCTTGCGCTCCTCCGGCCAGTCGGCGTAGCTGCCCAGCTGCAGATAGCGGGTCACCGCATCCACCGCATCACGATGACGGGTGGATTCCTGGCGAATATCCAGACAGAGCAAGGTAATGCCGAAGCAGTTGAGCCGGCGCAAGGTGTTTTTCAGGTCGCCATCGGCGATATCGCCCAGCCCGACTGCACGCAGGGAGCGGTCGATCAGTTGCAGGGGAGCCAACAGCTCCTCGCGGCGCTGGAACCCCTCGCCTTCCGGCACCGGCAGGTTTTCCACCCGCGCTTCCATCTGCCGGCGGGTCAACTTCAGCCGCTGGCGCACCTGGCGCAGAATCACCCGATAGGGCTCGTGGCTGTGACCGGTTTCGGCCAGCAACTCGTCGCTGGCCGTTTCCATGGACAGGTCCGCCAGCAGGTTTTCCACATCACGCAGATACAGGTCAGCGGCCATCCAGCGGGCCAGCAGCAACACTTCCCGGGTCACCGGCGCGGTCACGTTGGGGTTGCCGTCCCGGTCCCCGCCCATCCACGAGGCCAGTCTCACCGGCGCCCAGTCCGCGGGTGGCTGGGGCAGCCCTTGCTCGGCCAGCTCCCGCTCCAGTTGCCGAACCATTTCCGGTACCGCCTGCCACAGGGACTGCTCAATGGTGGCGAAGCCCCACTTGGCCTCGTCCACCGGGGTGGGCCGTTCGCGGCGGATTTCATCGGTGCTCCAGGCGGCCAGGATCAGGCGGTAGAGCTTTTCCCTGCGAAAGGCCAGTTCATCGTCGGTCAGGTCCGGGCGGTCCAGTTCACCGAGCAGATCCGCCATCTGGTCGTACTTGCGGATCAGGGTACGGCGGGTTACCTCCGTGGGGTGGGCAGTGAGTACCAGCTCCACTGACAGATCCCGCAGGGTGCCTTCGATCACTCCACTGGCAATCTGCTCCTCCTGCAGGCGCTGCAGCACATCGCGAATCCCCTGATCACCGCCCGGATCCCCGGGGTAACGCTGATGCTGACGGTGCAGACGCTCGCGGTGGTGTTGCTCGGCAATGTTGCTCAGGTTGAGAAACTGGCTAAAGGCCCGCGCCACTTCCAGCAGGGTGGCATCATCCAGGGGCGACAACAGATCGCGCAGGGACGACAGCGCCGCCCCCTGTTCTCCGCGGGTGGTTACCGAGGCCTGACGGATGGTTTCGATGGTCTGGTACAGATCCTCTCCGGCCTGCTGGCGCAGGCACTGGCCCAGCAAATCCCCCAGCAAACGCACATCATCTCTCAGCGGCGTGTTGACACTGTTATCCACGGTGACTCCTTCATGACTGCAGGACGGTATGGCCTTCTTTATGCCTGAGCCCATTGGCCTTGGCCATGACATCGGCAAAAAAACGCATTTTTAACAACATTCCCGTGCCGGACATCTTTATTCCGGAGAGGCCCTGACGCAACATAGGCTCCATAAATAACCGGGGATCGATGAATCATGACGACTTCCAGCCGTATCACCTCGGATCAGGGTGTGGTGATCATGCAGTACCTGGCCCGGGCCCTGTTTGCCGCCCTGGCCGTGATTTATTTCCACCATGCGGACAACTTCTTTTTTACCCTGCCCAAGGCCACCCCCTGGCTGCTGTTTGCCGCCTATGTGGGCCTGCAGTTGTTACTGGTGTTCTGGCGACCGGCCAATGGCGATGCGTTCGCTTCCGGCCTGGATCTGCTGACCCTGGGTATCGTACTGCTGCTGGACCCGGGCAATCCGCCGCCCACCATGGCGCTGCTGTTTATCGCAGTGCTCAGCAACGGCCTGCTGCATGGCATTAAACGTTTTCTGATCATGCTGGCCGGTGCGGAAATCGTGCTGGCCTTCGTGTTGCCAATCCGGCTCAGTTATGTGACCACGCCAACAGCCTCGGCGAGCCTGTTCCTGGTCATCGCCCTGAGTGCCTGCATGCTCTATTTCGGGCTGATGATCTGGCGCAACCAGGCCCTGGCACGGGCGGCCCTGGAAGCCACCTGGCGGGATCCGGACACGGATTTCATCAGCCGCGAGGCACTGGTCAGCACCGCCGGCTGGCTGGTGCCACTTCACGACCGGATTTCCTCGCCCCTGACCCTAGCGTTGGTCCGACACGACGAGCTGCCCCAGCTGGCCAACCGGGTGGCTCACCGCATCCGTCGCAGTGACGTGGCGGCCCGCTACGATGAACAGCATCTGGCCCTGCTGCTGCCCTGCACGGCCACCGCCGCCGCCGAGCAGCTGCTTAACGATCTGCGCGACCGCCACCCTGGGCTGCGCGCCGCCATCATGACCTTGAGCGATGGCGATGCGGCCCTGGAGCAGGCCCTGGCTCACCTGCAGAGCTCCATGGCCCGCACCCGGGACGACAACGACCACTGGCTGGCCCACGCCCCGCCCATGCATTGAGTGTCTACCGCGATGGAGTGAACGCGGGTCAGATACACAAGGCTCACACTGCCTTGCCGCGAAAGGCGATAAACTCGCCAAAAACGTGCAAGGCAGCCGTCATGTTCCGTCGTATCGCTCTGCTGGCGGGGTTGGTCACTCTCCCCTTTTCCAGCCCCCTCGCTGACACCGCCACCCCCCGTATTGTGGGTGGCGAACCAGCACCTGACCGCTGGCCGTGGATGGCCCAGGTGGCCGTGGATGATCCCAGTGTGAGCGGCTATCTGCTCTGCGGCGCCAGCCACCTGAGCCCGGAATGGCTGGTGACTGCCGCCCATTGCATGGAATACCTGAACGGCGATCCCGCGGAAGAGAGTCGTACCTTCGTGTTTATCGGCGACCGGGATCGCAATAACATTCCGCAAAACGGCATCCCTGTCAGACGAATCCTCATTCACCGTCAATACCAGAACCTGAACCGCGACCTGGCCCTGCTACGTATCGATACCCGCAACAACACCCGCTGGCCCAGCATTATCAGCGAGGAACGTTTTGAGGCGCTGGAACAGCAAAACACTGCTGAGCTGGATGAGTCTGTGACAGCTCTCGGGTGGGGGGACACCGGGAATGGCAGCCTCAGCAATGTGTTGCAAGAGGTGCAACTGGACTACATCCCCCAGCAACGATGCCGTGCGCTCTCAAGCCTGACCATCACCGACTTTGCCGTGTGTGCCGCCGAGCTGAATCCTCAGGACGGTGTCCAGCAGGATTCCTGCTTCGGTGACAGCGGCGGCCCCCTGTTTCTGGGCCGTGATCCTCAACCCTGGCTGGTGGGCCTGACCAGTTTCGGCCTGCGCAACTGCGCCACCGGTGCGCCGTCCGGTTATACCCATTTGTCCGCGGAGACCCGGGAGCTGGAAGTATTGACCGCTCTGGAAGGGATTCCGCTGGTGGATCTACTCCCCGAATGGACAACACCACCACCGCAGTACTATTACCAACCCCCCGGCGGCAGCCAGACCCTCACCCTGGCCCTGAAGAATAGCAGCCAGGAAAACCCTGCCACTGACCCGGCACTGGCCTTCAGCCTCAGCGGTAACACGGTGGCCAGTGGCGACTGGTCCGGGTGCGGCGGCTTGCTCTCTGGCAACCGCTGTCGCCTCGCAGACAACCTGTCCGCCGAGGGCAGCCTTATCCGGGATCTGGTCATTGACGGTAACGGCGGCGCCGATCAGGTGGTGACCGTGGGCATCACCGCCAGCGCCATCGAGGATGATTACCGGCGTCGTAATAATCGCATTGAGCAACGAGTGGTGTTCTCCGACAAGCCGGACCTGGCCCTCTCGGCAGTCCAGCAGAGTGGCAGTGCCAATGAGACCCGGGTCGTCGTCACGCTCACTAACCGCTCCACGATCAATCTTGCTGGCAATGGTGAGGTCCGCTTTGCCCTGCCAAGGAACACCACCTTGAGCAACGCCGACGCACTGGGTTGTTCACTGTCCAACCCGGTACGCTGTCCGGCAGGCAATGTCCCCGCCTCGTCCAGCCGAACCCTCAACCTGATTTTTGCTTCGGATACCGGTGACAGTCAGAGCATCACCTTGAGCGGTTTCTCTGCTGACGGGGATGTACCCAATGATAGCGACTCCCGTGTCACCCTGACCCTGCGTTACCCTTCAGCGGCCCCGGCCCCAGGCGGTGGCAGTAGCGGCTTTGGCGGTGGTGGTGGTGGCGCACCAGGCCTTCTCACTGTGCTGGCCGGGTTGCTGCTGGCGTTGCGCGGCCTTCCTGCAAAAAAACAACAGCGCCAGCCCCTCCCTATCCCGTTGGAGCCTTGTTCACAAGGCGAAGGCCATTCGCTTTGCGAGCAAAGCTCCAACGGAGTCTGACGCTGTCGCTACTGCTCACGACGAAACTGCGGCAGCGACGCCAGAATATCCAGGGCATGACGACGCTTCTCCGGGTCGAACAGATCCACGGTTACCATCAGTTCATCCACTTCCACGGTATCCAGCAATTGATCCAGCTCCCCCTGAATCGTGCTGGCAGTCCCCAGCAATTGCAGGGCCAGAAAGCCTCTGACCCCGTCTTCTTCCTGCGGATTCCATAGGCCCTGCATGCTCTCCACTGGCGGACGCATCCACAGGGGCTGCCCCCGGAACAGGGACAGAATGCGCTGATAGCTGGTGGTGGCCAGAAAACGGGCCTCCTCATCGGTTTCCGCCGCCACCGCCGGTACCGCCAGCATGGCGTAGGGCTTGTCCAGCTGCGCCGACGGCTGAAACTGCTCCCGGTAGAGACGCAACGCCTCGCGGTACAATCGCGGCGCAAAGTGCCCGGCAAAGGCATAGGGCAACCCCCGCTGGGCCGCCAGCTGGGCACTATAGAGGCTGGACCCCAGCAACCAGATCGGCACCTCGGTGCCGGCACCGGGAATGGCGTTGACCGACCGGGAACGATCCAGCGGCCCCAAAAGCCGCTGCAATTCGGCCACGTCATGGGGGAACTGCTCGGCACCCAGACCCTCACGGCGCAGAGCGCGGCTGGTCATCGGGTCGGTGCCTGGGGCCCGCCCCAACCCCAGATCAATCCGGCCGGGATGCAGGATTTCCAGGGTCCCGAACTGTTCGGCGATAACCAGAGGCGGGTGGTTAGGCAACATCACTCCACCGGAGCCCACCCGGATGGTCTCCGTGGCATTGGCGATATGACCGATCAGCACCGCGGTGGCCGCACTGCTGATGCCCTCCATGTTGTGATGCTCGGCCAGCCAGAAGCGTTTGAAGCCCAGAGCTTGCGCATGGCGGGCATAGGCCACGCTGTTAGCCAGGGTCTGCCCAATGGTGTCGCCCTCACGGACGGAGGCCAGTTCCAGCAGGGAAAACGGCAGGGATGCGGCCACAGAGTGCTCCTTGATGGCAGCCAGAGAGATTGAGTCGGGCTCACAGTAACATGCATGAGCGCCACCCTGAATCAGGTTCGCGCATGCCGGGCCTGTGGCGGCCACAGAGCCGGAAAAGCGCCCTCCCCTTGGCGGCAGGCCCGGCCCGTCTTGTTTGCCCTGGCACCGCCCTATATTCTCCCCGGTTTGCTGATCATTCCGGGAGAACGCCTTGAAGACCACGCCGAGTTACCGCGCCGATATCGAAGGGCTACGTGCGCTGGCCGTTGTCCTGGTGATTCTCTATCACTATGAGGTTCCCGGCATCACCGGCGGTTTTATCGGTGTGGATGTGTTCTTTGTCATTTCCGGGTTTGTGATCACCCAGCTTCTGCAGCGGGCGTTTGAAAAAGGCACCTTCCGGTTTCGCGATTTTTACGCCCGTCGTATCCGCCGACTGGTGCCCCTGTTCCTGCTAGTGTCCACGGTCACCTTCCTGATGATCTCACCCTTCTATATCGGCGATGCCTACTACATCTTTGCCAAGAGCTGGCTGTCCTCCCTGGTGGGCCTGAGCAACATCTACTATTTCCAGGAACTGAGCCAGTACTTTGCACCGGAAACCCGCTCCCTGTCCCTGCTGCACACCTGGTCGCTGGCGGTGGAAGAGCAGTTCTACCTGATCTGGCCGCTGGCCCTGTACCTGGCCTACCGCTTCGGCAAGGGCCGCGATGGCCACTGGCCGTTCCGCATCACACTGGCAGGTACCTTTGCGCTGTCCGTGTATCTTGCCAGCGCCCACCCTGCTGCCGCCTACTACCTGCTGCCCGCCCGGTTATTCGAGTTTATGCTGGGCACCGGCGTGGCCCTGTTCAGCCGTCAGCTTCCGGCCTTGAACCGACCCAGTGCCGAGATCTTGGCAGGCCTGGGGCTGGCCATGATCATCGCCACCGGCCTGCTGCTGACCAAGCACGATCATTTCCCCGGCTATAACGCCCTGTGGCCCACCCTGGGCACCGCCATGGTGATCTATGCCGGCCTGCACCAGACACGCACTCTTACCGCCCGCCTGCTCAGCCTGCCGGTGATGGTATTTCTGGGCGGCATCTCCTACTCCCTGTACCTATGGCACTGGCCGCCGGTGGCATTGCTGCACTACCAACTGATTGAACTGACCTGGGCGAACCGCCTGGGACTCATCCTTGTGGTCGTGGCGCTGTCTTGGCTGAGCTACCGCTTTGTGGAGAATCGGTACCGGCACCGCCCCTGGAGTTTCAAGAAATCCTTCATGGTGTTCATCTTCGTGCCGCTGCTGATCATCTGGGCCATCCAGTCCACCATCCGCATCGCCGATGACCTGAGCTTCCGCATCTCCGAAGAACGTCGCGAGCTCTACACCATCATCGCCCAGAACAATGCCGCCGATCTGTACAAACGCTGCTTCAAGGGTGATCCGACAGAATTCAACAAGGGCAAGGCCTGCCTGTTCGGCGCCGAACCGGAGAACGGCCAGCCGGACGCCATGCTGATCGGCGATTCCCATGCCATCGCCCTGCTGGGTTTCGTTGAGCAACTGATTGGTGAGCGCCATTCCATGCTGGTGGTGACCCGCGCTTCGACGCCTTTCGTAATCCCCGAACACTCGGCCAACGCCTTCGGCGACCCGGAAAAAACCGAACGCAACATCGCCCTGGCCGAGTACCTGCAACAACGCCCCATGACCGTGTTCGTCAATGCCTGGTGGAGCGCTTACCTGCAAAGTGATGCCTTCCAGCGCTATTTCGTGGACACCGTGGCCTGGCTTCACAGCCAGGGCCACAACGTTATCCTCATTGAGGACGTACCCGAGCTGCCCTCCTCGTCCTATGCGGAATGTCTGTTGAAAAATATGGACGACTGCTCAATTGATGCAGTGGAGGCGGAAGCGCAATTGAGCAATTTCAATCGCTTCAAGCAAACCGTACAGGCACGTTTCCCGGATATCACCTGGATTAATCCGAAAAAAGTCCTCTGCGATGAAAGCCGCTGCCAGACCGTATTGAATGGCATCCCCCTATACCGGGACGAAAGTCATCTGAACCACGTGGGGTCCACAGAGATTGGTCGGGTTTATCTTGAGCGGTTTGGCAATCCGCTGGATCGAGAAGTGAAACAAGAAGCCCCGGAATAACCGGGGCGACTTACAAGATGTGTGCTTTTATGGGCAGTATTCAGCGATCAGATCGCTGTCATTGGTTGCCCACTGGGTAATGGCGCCACCGTTTCGCATCGAGATATAGTCCACCCGGTCAGTATTATCATTGATACGGAACAGGGTATCGTTCTCGAACAGGATTTCCCGTTGCGCGCCCGCTTCCGCATAACGCATTCGTTGCGGCTCAAGAGACTCGGTGTCGCTATCATCGTCATGAATCACCCCCACAAGCTTGGGGTAACGGTTCGTGTTATTGGTACCGATGAATGCCTCAGTACATACCCGGCTGGCTACACCACTCTTCACCACCGTCAGGCTGTCGCCGTTATCGGCCATGGCCTGAACATCATTGAAAAAGGTTTCAACCCCAGGCTCCATAAAGTCCAGAGTTTCATAGGCGAGGACATGCGCCAGCTTGTCAGGCCCTGACAAATTCGTCTCGATCAGGATCATGTCATCCATATCCAGACCATCACGGGTCACGAAGATTATCTGGCGCTTAATCAGCGGATCCCCCGTCGGAATCTCAACGCGAACGCCGTTGATGCTTGGATCATCAAAATCGACTTCATAGCTGGCTGTCGCCATATCCACCGACCAGCCATCAATAAACTCGCCGGCATCCGGGTCTGCACCGGTATCACCCGCAGCAATACCAATCACCGTGCCTTCGCGGTGATAACTTACAACCTCACGTGCAGGGAACAAGGACCATTCCGATCCACCATCCCTGGAATAGGCGATTTCCGAACTAACGCCATATTCCATATCAAGAATCCGGTCGCGAACCGGGATATTGGCGCGGTAATCAATCGTGTTGTCAGGCAGTGGCATGGCAAAGATTGCCTTCTGTGCAGCGTCATTGCCGTAGGTAGCAATCCAGCTTTCAAGTTCAGCTCTCAGCTCCGCACCAAAGTCTTCATAAACATAACTCTCGTCTTCGAGAGTGAGGAAGTTATCATTGAGGAAACCATCTGCAACATCCTGAGAAAGATCCTCAAGAACAACCAGTGCCGGGCTCCCCTCAGCACTTCCCACCTTTGCAAATGCGCCCAGAAGCGCCGCATAAAGATCATCAAGTGCAATAGTCTGACTGTTGGGCGCAGGCATTTCGGAAAGAATTTCCGGCGGGTAATTGATTGAACGCAAGCCACCGCTGAACAGTTTGGCCACAGCATCGTTCATCAGCTCGACACGCTCGGCATCCAGCGGGAATGATCCCTTATTGAGTGCCAGCTGCCAGGCCAGCTCGGTCAACGGAGTAACCGCTGTGGAAGCCGGATCTGTCGTCATGGCATGCAGCTTGGAGCCCTCAGCAAGGGCCACTTCACCGGCCGCTTCATCGAAATAACTGCTACTGGCTCCGGCAGTGACTTCAACAATCGCTGGCTCAAGCTGGCTGTAGGTTACCGTGATCTGCGCTTTACCGTTCTCATCGAGGGATCCTTCACCAATAACCTGCTCATAGTCAGCAGCATAAATCGTGACTGTCGCATCGGTAATTCTGCCAAGCGACGCAGAGATAGTAACGGTTTCAGTCAGGGTGCTTCCTGACCCTCCTCCTGAGTCACCGCCTCCGCCAGAGGAGGCCGGAGGATTACTACCACCGCCTCCACCGCCACAGGCAACAAGGAGCACCCCCAGAAAAGCAACCAAAAAATATTTGAAAGCCTGCTTCATATAACACCATCAGTTGATTTTTAATTTTCAGGTAGATCAATACTCTGCCGTTCTTTATGGCCGACAACCGTGGGAGGGTACTGAGGAACAGTCAGGAATACAGTGATTCGATGCATGAAAGCTGATTACAGTGAAAATTTGCGAAATAGACTACGGCGCCGTAAGAGATTGCTTACAAAGTAGCGGGAGATAGCGGGGAAAGTAGAGTGAAAATAAAAAAACCAGGAAAAACGAGATACTCATGAATTAAAACCAAGAGAAGCCATAATGCGGGTACGCGCGTTCCATTGAGCAATGATGCCGAACTGTTTTAAGGACCCTCTCTCCACAGTTTTCCTTTGATCCCACAAACAAGCACAAAGGGGTCAGGTCGCCCATTTTCCACACAGGCTATCCGAGATATCTCCAAGCAATAATCAGCATTGACTGATATTTCTTATCCTGGCTAGACCGCACTATCACCTAAAAATATTGGGAGATAGGAATGGCTCGGCCGGTACGTCTCGAATTCTCTGGTGCTTTATATCATGTAACCGCCCGCGGCAATGCGAGACAGGACATTTATATCGATGACAAGGATCGACGTGATTTTCTTGACATCCTTTCCTGCTGCACCAAAACCTATCACTGGCAATGTCATGCCTATTGCCTGATGAGCAACCACTACCATCTTCTTATCGAAACCGGCGATGCCAATTTGTCAAAAGGAATGCGGCATTTAAACGGTGTCTATGCTCAATATTTCAACAAACGTCATAGGCGTGTAGGTCATCTGCTACAAGGTCGATTCAAGGCAATTTTGGTAGAGAAGGAAGTTACCTGCTCGAACTGGCGCGTTATATTGTCTTGAATCCCGTACGCGCACGCATGCTTCACTCTGCTGCTGAGTGGCCCTGGAGCAGCTATCGCCCTACTGCAGGGTTGGCTGAACCCCCTCCCTGCCTGACAACCGAATGGATATTGCAAGCTTTCAGCGACACTGTGAATAGCTCTCGCAGAGGCTACAGGCAGTTTGTTGCCGAAGGCAGCAACCAGCCATCTCCCTGGGAGAAACTGCGCAACCAAATTTATCTTGGCTCAGACCAGTTTATTGAAGCGGTACAGCGCCACCTTGACCCCAACAGGAAACTAACTGAAACCCCAAGGCCACAACGACTAAAGCCGATTAAACCCCTGTCTCACTATCAAGAAACATACAAAAACCGGAACCAAGCCATGGCTCGCGCTTGGCTTGATGGGCATTACTCGCTATCCCAAATTGGAGAGCACTTCGGCTGCGGACGATCAACCGCAAACCGAGCGGTTAAAGCCTTTCGTAGGAAATGGGAGACCTGCCCCCCATGGTTCGTGCCCCTTAACCCCTGCCCTTACGAGCAGCGGCCCATGACTCGGAGCTTCGGCGGGGTGCTACTCCCTTACCGAATAGCGGACTTCCACCGCTTGATTTACCGCCAGCTTGGCCCGGCGCTCTGCGTGTCCCCGATTACCTTGGTAAACCGAGCGGTCAAAGCCTTTCGTGGGAAGTGGGAGACTTGACCCTCATTGTGCGCTGATCATTTTTTTCGACTCCGTCTTTTCTTTACCTCGAGAAAAACCGAGACCAAGAAACAAAAAAGCACGATTGCCGAATTAATCCAAAAGTACTCATTCAGGCTAATATATTTACCTGTTCTAGCATTAATCATCGGGCTATTTAATAGCCAGTCAGCAACACTAACAACTATCATCATAACACCCAAGGAAAACATCAACGCTGCATTTGAAGAGAGCATTAAGCCAGACCTTGTTATAAACTCCAAAAGAACCCAAGCAAATAACATTCCTAAAAAATACAAAAAAAACGGCTCCATATATTCTCACTTATTCATCATTTGATCTGCATCTCTTACATTTCCAATAAAGCCACCCATTTCATGGGCCTGATTATATATACTCATCGCAGGGCCAGGCAAAAACCCTGGAGAAAAAGGTGGATTTTCAAATCCAAGGTAGCGGCCCGTTAGCCCATCTCTAAAACCTAGAACCATCGAACCACCAACCCATATTTTTCCCGCATTACCGACTCCAGTAAATACATTATTCGCCACTACATTTGCGCGCCAATACCCTTGGGCCACACTGCTTTCCAACTGCCACAATCTTGCTACGCCATTGGCCCCTAGGCTTTGTGCCCCTCTCAACCCAAGGTGAGATCCAACACCCGCCAAAAACTGCCCTTGCGTTGCAGCCCACCCAGCAGCACCTACACCTGCCGAAATGACCGCCGGCGCTGCCAACCCTCCGCCCAGTATCCCCCAACGCTGATTTCCTGCCTTATCGGCCGATTCCCCCGACACCTGCTCATAAAGATCGCGGAAGTCATAATAAGCCTCCCCCTCACCTAGCATCAGAATGTTCTGCGGGTCCGTGAAAGTCTGTGACAGCAAATTCGGCTCTTCTACCCCACCCGGGTACCAGCCGTTCTCCACATCCCACAGCTGCCACTTGTAGGCATCGAAGGTGCCATAATCATGGTCGGACGCTTCAAAGAAACCCGTGATCTGGCCATCCGTACTGACCAGAGCATTATCCGGATCAGACTGGGCAATCTGCTGCAGGAAGGAGGCCGCCTCCGGGTTTGCCAGGATGTTGCCGGCATAGTCCTCATCCACCTGCCGCATCCCTTCCAGCAACAAGGCAGACAGCGCTTCACTTTCGCTGATACCCTGCTTCTCTGCATAGGCCTTGGCCTGATCACGAATGGCAATGACTTCATTCTGGTGAAGCTGCCGGTTCCAGGTAGTACCCTGCTCGGCAATCCAGGCGCCTTGGGCATTACCAGAACTGGCGCCACCCACGATACGTGACAAAGCTCGCAGTCGCTCCGGGCTGTTACCCGCAAGATCCACCAACAAAGGCATCAGCATTTCGTTGATACCAGCAGCACTGGCGCCATCCGCGCCGCCCAGGGCCTCACCCACTGCCTGGTGAAGGGCAATCTTCAGGGCGCTACCGTCTTTCACGCCTTGAGCAATTCCCTGCTCACCCGCTTCGGTAAAGCCGGCAATCGCCTGTTGTAATTGCTCCGGATTCTCAGCGGCTACACTGCCGATTTCGGCCAGCAGGGTTAGCAGACGATCAGCTGCCTGGTCTTCAGGAACGCCCATGGTGTCCGCAAGAATCTTGCGCAGCGCATCGTATTCCGGGAAGCGCTTGATTTCTTCGGTGAGCTTGCGGGTCAGGCCGTGCTCGTGAATCAACACGCCCAGTTCGGTGATTTTTCTGTCGCCGAGCACTTTGATGACAGAAGTGACCATATCTTGTGGCATACCCAGCGTGGTCGACACATCGCGGGCAATTTCCATGCGGCCACGTTCCGTCACTAACCGATGATCCAACGTCAACTCAGCATCCAGGCCACCAGTAATCTCATCCCTGGTGATTTCCTGAACGTTGTCCGTATCACGGTTCAGGCCGGCCAAATCTCTGTTCTTATCGCTGTCTTCATCGCGAACAATGAGCGTTCCTTCACCCATCGTGGCACGAGTAATCCCTTCCTTGTCATGGCCATTGCGGTTCGCACTGAGTGTGGTGCTGCCCTGGGGCGCCTTTTGTTGCTCCTTCAGGTCCAGGGGATTGAAGCTGGTACTGACTCCCCAGCCGCTGTTGCTGCCACGGTCATAGTCCTGGATGTCCGTATAGGCGAAGGTGCCGGTGTCCAGAGTGAAGTTGTCCGGATCACCGCCGCTGATCACAGCACCATCCACCTGGGTATGGCCGTCTACTCTCAGATCAAACGCTTCCTCTCCATGGAAACTGCTGACCTGATCCACCCAGGCCCGTTCGCTGGAGCCCGAGGCCGTGTTGTAGCCACCATTGGCGCTGAAGCCCTGGCCGCCGCCGAGGTTGAGACCGCGGTTGCTATGCTCGCTGGTGCTGGTGTTCTGCAGGGAGGTGACAGAGAGGTTACCGGTATTCCCTGTTACCTCACTAGCCCAGACATTGCCCCCATGGATCGTGGTCTGATCCTTGACGTCCAGGTTCATCAAACCGTCCACGTTGACCGCACCATACTGCCAGTATTGGGACTGGCTCTGCTGTTCGCTGGATTGGGTGCCCAAGCCGCCGGACAGCGCATCTACTGCAGCGGCACCAGCCAGGTTACTGCGACTGCTGCTGGCAACTGTCAGAGTGGACGTATGGGTTTCCGTGCTGCTCTGGTTGCTATAGGTGTCGGCGACCGCTTCTACCGTGAAGCGGTCCACATCCAGATCCAGCCCACCGCCGTCATGAATATCCAGTCGACTGCCCTGGAGGGTCAGGGCATCACCCTTCAGGTTCATGCCACCCGCACCCAGCTGCACCTGGCTGCCCCGGTGGGTCAGCGCTTCACTGGTGCTGGTGTGTTCTGTGGTTTCCGTGGCCATTTGTACATCGCCGTAAAAACCAAACGACGGGGCATTCTCCACTGCACCGGATACCGAGGTAGCCGCCTGGATACCTACCGCCTGCTGCTGGAGCAGCGCCAATGTCAGGTTGGCTTCGTAATCGCTGATATCAGTGATACGGGGATCGTCCTTGGCGGCCTGCAATGCATCATAGGCCCGTTTTACATCCTCGGAGGCTTTTACGAAGTCATCTGCTGCATAGGCAGCATCCACGTAACTGTTACCAACGCCAGCCGTCAGGCTGGTATCTTCGTTGGTGGACTTATGGGTGGTTCGCTCATATTCCTGCGCGGCGCCAAAGCGCATTTCTCCACCGATATCGGCATCCAGGCCGCCGGCAATAAAATCACTGCCGATGACATTGACGTCACCATCCACCTGCATGTTAATCAGGCCGCTCACCTGCAGCAGGCTACCTAAGGCCTTGCCTTGCTCAAACAGGGTTTCTTGGCGATAACGTTCACCCTCAATACCAGCGTAGAGGCGCCCACGGTCATAACCACCGGTGAAATTATCGAACGAGTTACCGTAGCTGGCCTGGTAATCGCTGAGGGTTTCCAGCCCGGCAGCAAGATTCACATCCCCACCGGCTGTCATGGCCATATTACCGCCACTGAGAATCTGGGAAGCTACCGCTGTCATATCATTACTTGCGGACAGCGTAAGGTGTTGGTTATCCTGAACGACAGACTGGGTCAGGGTGACACTTTTGGTGCGCTGCTCTTCGCCTTCTCGTTTGATGCTGACATCGTCAGGAAGATCATCAGGGCCGGAAAAATCGCCGCTGAAGGCACCGGTCGCCGCGCCCGCCATCTGGGTAAGAGCACCACCTGCAGAGCCCAGATAATCCACGCCGAACTTTTCTTTCTCATAGTAAGACGAGTGGTGGTTTTCACCGGCGATGATGGAAAGATTGGCCTCATCATTCGTCAGAACTGTCTGACCATCCCGCGGATTAATCAAGGTGCCCGCCAGTAACGCCGTACTGCCCTGGACCTCAACCTCTCCCTCACCACCGTCCCGCAATCCCGAGACGGTAGAACCCTGAATATGCATGTCACCGGCGGATTGCAGGAGCAGGCTTCCCTGGGCATCCAGGTTCGAACCCTGGGAGGTGGCACTGTAACTACCGGATGCCTGTGTGTATCCCTTTTCCCCATTCAGTGCATTGGCCATTGTGGCCTTGGTCACATCCGCAAAATCCAGGGGATTAAAGGTGGCAAGCCCACCACCCAGGCCGAGCGTTGCCATGCTGGCGACCATGCCACCGATATCTGCCTTGGAGCTTTCCTTGTAGCTGTCGTACTGGTAGATGTCGTGGACGTCACGAATCAGCAAATTTGCCTGGTCGTTCGTCAACGTTTCTTTCTGGGTACTGTAGAGGCCCGCACTGGCTATCAAGTCTCCGCTTGCGGAAACGTCAGTGTTTTCAAGCGTAATGCCATTAAGTCCCATCATCTGCACATCCCCACCGGATTGAAAATTGGTTCCCTGGTGGGTTATTGACAGGGTGCTTTGCCCGCTTTGACGAGCGCTGATAGTGCCTTTTTTGGTTTTATGATGTTCGTGACTGTAGGTATTAGCGGCGCTGTCGAATGTCAGGCTACCCGCACTGGCAATGAGTGTATCGCCTTGTGATCGCACATCGGCGGCGGTAAAGGTAACATCCCCTTCAGCGGCTTCGTAGCCAACGAGCCTGCCCTGCTTGTCCTTGCTGGCATTGATAAGCACATCGCCCTGGGCGGCCAATTGCGAGCCAACAACATCCTGACGACTGGTTTCTGTCGTTTCGGTACGTTTTCTGCCAAAGCTGCCCTTGTCTTCTTCGTAGCTATAACGGTAATCCGAGTCCAGCGCCGCCAGAATACTGATATCGCCCTTGCCCATCAGCGACAGATCTTCCCCAGCCTCCAGCCGGCTGGCAATCACCGTCAGATCATTCCCGGACTCCATCACCACATCGCCGCCACCCGTAATCGACGAACCCTGCTGGCGCACGCTGCGCTGGATGTTATGGCTGGTTTCGCCGTCGTGGCGCACCTTGAAATCGTAGCTGTCGCTGTTGGCGACAGAGGCGACCAGCAGGTCGTTACCCGCTGAGAGCTGCACGCCGCCATCGCTGGCCAGGTCCGAGCCAATGAGACTGAAATCGTTGCCAGCACTGGCCAGCAGATTCATGGTGGCGGTGATTTCACTGCCGATATGGCGGACACGGGATTCGCTGAGCTTACCGCCATGGTAGCTGCCTTTTCTCCCGGATTGATCTGCCACGGTATCGACGACGATATCGCCTTCGGCATTGAGGGCAACATTGCCCCCCCGGATGCGACTGCCGGTGATACGGATATCTCCCTCGGCATCCAGATCAACAGAATCGGCCCCCTCAATGGTCGCAGCCGCCCCCATTTCGGTATGCCATTCCCGCCAGCCAGTTCCGTCCGTTATCTCGCTCTGATAGGCAAGCCGCCGATTAATAATGTCCTGGGCACTATTGAGCGCCACTTCGCGGGCGCTAATGGTACCGCTGATATTGCGGACATCGCCTTCGGAGTCGATATCCAGTACCCCTTCGCCACTAATGGTGCCACCCAGATTTTGCAGGCCATCTTCGTTGAGATCGAAATCGGCATCGCCCCCGATATGGATGGTGCCGCTGTTAACAATGCTGCCGCCGTCGTTCACCATGTCGCCACCGGAGGCGATCAGTGCACCATTGTCGTCAATGACTGCGCTTTGTGGCGACAGGTAGAGCTGCGGCACCAATACGATTTCACCCGCCACTTCCTTCTCCACCATCCAGACCATGTCCTCGGTCAAAGCATTGACCTGATCCGGGCTGAGAGCCACCCCAACGGTCAGCTCCAGTTCTTCTGCGGCGAACAGGCCATTATCGAGCAAGGCACGATACTGGGCGTTGGCATCCACATACTCATCATCCAGCAAAGCGCGACCGGTCAGGTCCACCACCTGCTGACGAATCAGTTGCTGTTCGTAGAAGCCATCGCCCAGCAAACGCATGGCGCCATTCGGATCCCAGCCCAGCCGGTTGAGCAGATACTCTGAGCCCAGAAAACCATCGCGGGTGGAGAAGAAAGGGTTGGTTTCAATCAGGTAGGGGTGGTTCGGGTCGGCAATGGAGAACAGGCCGCCATTGGCCCCCTCCAGGTAACTGTCCATATCATTGCCACCGCGACCAGCGCCTTTGCCAACGGCGATAAGCTCTTCTTCAGAAACGCCCCCACCCTGCTTGTGCCCCAAGTCACCATTGGTGACTGCCGCATCCCCCATGTCCAGATTACCGCCGGAGATAATATTGGCGCCCAGAATTTCAGCAGATTCCAGTGGGACGATTTCTTCACCAATATGAGGCGTCCTTTTTACAACCCAGTTATCTTCACGCCTTAGAAAATTATCCGGGTCATAATTCGGGTTGTTCTGACTAGCAAACAACGCCATATGCTCAAGTTTCTTATTTCCACCACTACCCCAGTACCGAGCGCCACCGAAATAATTACGCTTGTTGTATGGTTCGATGCCATATCTGACATTAGCCACATGCTCGTTATCGGAAAGGTATGTCTTGTAATGATTGATCAGGACATATTCGCCACTATGCAGCCCAATATTGTCAATGCGATCCACATCAAGGTTCATATCCCCGTAGGCGAGAATATCACTGGTCTCATTGAACAGCCGCTCTCCGGTGAGGGACATATCGCCACCCGCGACCAAAAGGCTACGCCCTGTGGTTGCCTCATCCAGCTCACGCACAAACTCTTCGGTGAAGGTATAGCGCATGGTGAAGTTGGTATGCTGACACTCTATGCAGAAATACTGCGCCTTGGCGTCCACCAAAACGTCTTCCCAATCGAGTACATCCCGCACATTCAGAATCTGCTCCGCCTGAACCGCAACATCGCCTTCCGCCTCAATTCGTCCGGAACGGTTTTCCAGCTTTTCAGCACTCTCACCATCGTTGCCGTTGATTGTGAGATTCCCCGAGGTATAGATGTCCGCTAGCCGGTTGGTCACCTGATCGGCTGACAGGTTGATATCGTTTTCGGAGAGCAGGGCCCCGCCTTGATCATTGAGGATGGCATCAGCCTCGACAGTCAGCGCTTCCCGCCCCCCCAGGGTGCCAGTGTTGGTAACGGTGGTGGCCTGAATATCCGCCTTCCCATCAGCAACCACATACCCACTATTGGTGTAATCCGCGGCTTTCACGCTCAAATCCGTCTGTGCCCACACGGTGCCTGTGCCCGAGACATCGTGCTGGTTGGTATCTATGGCGATATTGCCGGTGGCTGCCAGGTCGGAATGCTGGATCTTGCCATTGGCCGACAACTGCAAATCCCCATTCTGCGCCGCCACCGGCGCATCCAGTTTCACCCCGACGCCGTCTTCGTTGGCGATCAGCCGGATGCGGTTGGCGTACATGCCGCCCAGGGCCGAGGAGTCGATGGCGAACTGGGGTTTGTCGCCATCGCTGGTGGCGTTGCTGGTGGCCAGGGTCTGCCGGTCTACCTTTTGCTGGCCGGTGACGATGTTCAGGCGGTCAGCATGCAACTCACCCGCCAGGGTCACGGAGCGGGCGATAATGTCGAAACGTTCGGTGTTGGAGGCATTCAGACCCTCACCAAGAATGGACACGGCGCCGCCCTGCACATCAAAGCCGCGCAATTCCCCGTCTTTCATGATGGATTGCCCGGTGGTCAGGGTGGCGTGGTTCGTATTGATGAAGCCACAGCCGTTACAGCTGATGCCGTTGGGGTTGGCCACCACCACATCGGCGCGGGCGCCGCCCACTTCGATGTAGCCCGCCAGGTTGGAGGGGTTCTGGCCGATGACTTCATTGAGGATCAGGCTGGCGGAGCCGTTTTTCAGGTTGGGGTTACCTTCGATGTAACCGCCCAGCTGGGTCTGGGTGAGTTTCTGGCTGTTGTTGAGGACCAGGCCTTTATCACTGACGTTGAGGTCATTGTAGAAATTCTGCGAGACACCCTTGCCATTGGGATTCTGGATATTGACCACCGGCACCCCATTGGCCGCCTGATCCAGGGCGGGCCGCCCATTGGTGCCATGGGTAGGCGTGATGGGCTGGGCGGACAGCAACATGGGCTGCCAAATCAGCAGTAGCGACAGGGTATGCACCAGCCCGCTTTTCCATCGCGGCACCGGGGAGGATGACGGCTCAGAATTCGGCATAAAGTGAGGCATGGACGGTGTACTCGCTGTCAGTCAGTTCCGTTGAATGTTGTTCCATGGGCCAGGACACTTCGGTGGTGAATCGCAATGAGCGATAACCCAGCCGGACGCCGGCCGTGGCGGAATCCAGCCGGGTAAATCGGGGCTCATTGCTGTTACCGGGAATTACCCCCATGTCATAGGCCGCAAAGGGCGTCACCGATACCGGACTGGGGATCGGTGGAAAGAAATCGAACTGCACGCTGCCAGCCGCTGCACTGTTGCCGCTGACGGAAATATCCTGATAACCACGCACGACAGAGCGGGATGCCAGGGAAAACCTCTCGGACGGAAACAGCGTCTCGTCGGTGTACTGGGCATTAACGCGCAATGCGAGAGTCCCATATAACGGTTTTATGAAGCGGTTGACTGTAAGAAATGTCTGATAGCGCGTGTGCGTAATGTCTGCAATCGACCGTCCGCCGGGCAGGTTGGTGGCCGGTCCCGCGCCATGCCCCTCTTCAATGGTCAACGTACCGGCCAGTTGGGTGCGCCCCAACAGGTGTTTGGCATTAAGGCGTCCGCCCAGGGTACGCAAATGATAGGAGCTGACTCGAATGACAGCATCCTCCAGCAGATTCTCCGCATCCGTATAGGTACCCAGTAACGACAGGGATAGCCGCGAGCGGTTGCTACGGTATAACGTCCGGGTCAGCTCCAGCCGGGAGGTGTCCGTGGCACCGGATGAATCGAACGTCTGAAAGATCCCCTGGATTTCGTTTTCGTATTCCTGGCGGTTGTAACTCAAAGCCAGGTTCCAGTATCCCAGGCTGATGTCATAGCTCAGCCCGGCCCCCCAGGCACGGTCGGTGAATTCGGTATCCAGATCGCTGTTGAGTGACAGGGACACCCGGTCGGTGAGCCCGAAAGGGCTGCCCCAGTCCAGCCCGGCCTGGGCGGTACCGTGGTTGATATCCCCGTAATGCTCCTGGTCTACCACCAGGGTGCCGCGATAGCGGCGCGGCCAGTCGGCCTGGCCGAGCACAACGGTACCGCCCTGCTCTTCCCCCGGCGCCAGATCCATCTTGGCGTCCAGATGCGGCAGCCGGGCGAGGGTTTCTACCGCATGCTCCAGATCACGCAGGTTGACCCGGTCACCGGGCTGCGCCGGCACGGCCCATTCCAGCACCCGTAACGGCATGCCGACGGCCTCGAAGCCTTCCACCTGGCCGGCAACCACTAGCAGCACCAGCTTGCCGGAGGACACATCCTGCTCGGGGATCAGCACCCGGCTGGTCACATACCCCTTGTCGATCAATCGGTTGGAAAGCTTCGCCTGCAAAGCCTTGATGCCGGTCATATCCAGGCAGGCACCTTCCGCCTCGCGCACTGGTTTTTCGAACCAGCGGCCAAAAGGCACAGGGGCATCGTTGAGGGTTTTCAGCTCAATGGCATCAATCTGGAAACAACGGACCGACGGTGTGGAGGTATCGGGCACGGGCAAGCGTAGCCCTGGCCGGTCACCGGGTAGCTGCATCTCTTCCAGCTGCTGCTGCTGACGCTCGCGCTCCTGCTCCTGCAGTCGATCGAACATGCGTTGCTGTGCATCCGGCGACGCCCACACGGCATTGGCCGCCAGCCCCAGCACCATGGCGCCACAGCGTAAAACAAACTTTTCCCCTAACATGGCTTTCCTTGCCCGTCATTCATCCAACGCACAGTGGTGCGACTTCATCGCCACCGAATATTTGTGTAATGTGCTGCGCTGATTAAAAAGAAAGCGGGATTCTACACTTTTATGTCTGTTAATGGCGCCAGGAGACAACGCTGACGTGAACTCCATCACATCTCTCCCACAGCGGAAAGCCGTTGTTTTTCTGGTACTTTTGTTCCTTTTTCTCCCTTTGCCAGTGCACGCGAGCCTGGCAGGAGCCATGGCCCCGCTGACGGACACCACACCGGAGAAGACGCCGAATTACAATGCTGCGTTGCGTGACGCCAATAGACTGGACCCCGCCGCCAGTTTTGTACTGAGAAACCATCTGCTACTTCGTCAGGGCGCACAAAAATTGGCTGCGGGAGATTACTCTCAGGGTCGACAACAACTGACACAGGTGGAGACCGACAGTCCTTCCGCGGTACAAGCCAGTCTGCTGATTGCAGAAAGCTACCGCCTTGAACAACAACCCGAGCAGGCCAAGGACTGGTTCTTACGCACAGCCCTTCATTACCCCTACCGCACAGAGACACTCTTCGGCCTGCTCAGTGCAGCCAATGATCAACCTCCGGAAAAAACCGGCCTGGCGTTGGCACTTTATGACAAAGCCCGTGAGCAGGCTGATTTTGCTCTGACACAATTGCAGCAGCTTAAGCAAAACGACCTGATTGACCCGCTGGCGGTGATTTTCCCCTCTAGTCTGGACGAACAGGTGCGCCAGGCTTTTTTGCAACGCTGCCTGCACAATCCGGACGAAGATTTGCTCAGCGAATCCAGCCGTCTGCAGGAAGCGGTCTCCAGCCTGTTGCATTTGCAACAACAGCGGCAAGCCTTGGCCGGTCAACTTCAATCCCTGCAAGCCCAGTTAGAGGAGTACCAGCGTCAGCGGCAACATTTACAGAACCAGCTATCCCGCCTGGCCGCTCAGCAGAACGCACTGGAATCACAACTGATACCCAACAACCTGGACGATGATCAGGTCAGGATTCGCCGTCAACTTGGCCAGCTTCGTAACCAAGTCATTCGAATGGAAAACCAGATAGCCTTTATTGATCGCACTCGCCAGCAGTTACCTGCCATGGTCGACAATCTCAACGCCGAAATACGGCAACTCCATGAGCAAGCCATGACGCAGTTGAAAAGCAGTAATAAGGCGGTACAAGCCGTACTGGAAAACACTTACCAAGCCTATTATGGCGAATTGAGAAATCTGGCAGCTGAAGCCAGGCTGCAGCTGGCCGAGCGACAGGCGATGCGGAAACCATAGCCCTATATCACCGCCTGTGTTTCACTGCCTGTCTTAACGGATGCTCCATCTCTGCTTATGCCCACTCTCAAATGTCCCAGTTGCGACCTCCCCCTGCTTCTTTCCGGCAACAGCTGGCAGTGCGACAACGGTCATCGTTTTGATCGCGCCAAACGGGGTTATACCAACCTGCTGCTGGCCCAGCACCGCCGCTCCCGGGCGCCCGGCGACGACAAAGCCATGGTGCAGGCGCGCACCGCGTTTCTGGAGCTGGGGCGTTATCAACCTCTGGCCGATGCCCTGCTGGATAACCTGGACGCCGAGGACCAGCCCTGGCTGGATATCGGCTGCGGCGAAGGCTGGTATACCTGCCAATTCGCCCGCCGGCTTGGCAGCGCCAATGGCGTGGGCGTGGATATTTCCAAGTTTGCCGTGGATGCGGCGGCCAAACGGGACAAGGCGTTGACCTGGCTGGTGGCCAGCGGCGCCCGCTTGCCGTTGTTTGATAACAGTCAGCAGCGGGTCTTTGTGCTGTTCACCCGCTTGTTCACCGACGACATTGCCCGGGTTCTCAAGCCCGGAGGGGAGCTGATTGTGGTCGGCACCGGTGAGCAGCATTTGCTGCCTCTGCGCGAGGCGCTCTATGAAGAAGTACGTCAATCCGGGTTCGATGCAGGCAAGTTTCTCGATGCCCGATTCACGCAGATCGACAATCAGGATATCCACCTGGAATGGGTGCCGGATGACGAGCAGGAACTGCAGAATCTCCTGGCCATGACCCCACACCACTGGCGCGCCAAACCGGAAGCCAAGGCCGGTATCGGCAAGCTGGCGGGCCAGACCATGAATGCGCATTTTGTGATTCAGCGGTGGGGGAAAATCAATTAATAGTTAATAATGAATAATGAATAGTTTCGCGGTTGGATGATTGTGGAATCCGCAAGCAAAGAGGCCGCGCCCAAAGCATGGGCGCGGCCTCTTGCGTTGCAGAACAGACAACCCATTCCGCGACGTTATTAATTATTCATTATTAACTATTAATTGCCTTCCCCAAGGCCGTATCCAGGTACTCCAGCAGGTGATTGGCGTTGCTCACCGGGGCCCGGTAGGCCAGGTGGCCATCCGGGCGCATCAGCCACATTCTCGGCCCCTCCCCAAATGCCTCGCCAAACTCACCCTGGTGATCCTGCCAGATTCGGGTGGTGCCCTCCCGGGGAATCGCTTCAGTGGGAGTCCCGCTGGCCACGATAACGGTCAGATGAACCCGCTCGCGATATTCCTGCCCCAGACGGTCACTGAGCGCATACAGCACCAGCCGTTCGTTATGCTCCGGGGTCTCACCCAGTTGCAGCAACAGGTGATGGACCGGTTTCCGGAGCAGACCATGAAGCTGGTGCAGGTGCCCGGTACGTACAGAGCGCAGGGCCGCATCGGGGAGTCGGTCCCCGGGCAACGGCCCCCGATTGCGCCAACCCAGATCCGCTTCCGGACCACAGCTCACCAGCGGCGAGGATCGATAGTGCACGTCCAGCTGGCTGGCCGTGCGCAGTAAACGCCGGGACAAACCGGCACGCCCCCCCGCCATTTTCAGCAGCGAATCGCGGGTGCGGCGCAACATGGGCAGCTTCACCAGTGAAGCCCGCGACAACAAATCCACACCGTGCAGCATTTTGTCCGCCACCGGTTTACGCTCCTGCTCGTAACTGTCGAGCAGGGTACCGCTGCCATACCCTTTGAGATAGAACGCCAGTTTCCAGCTCAGGTTGAAGGCATCTGCCAGGCCGGTGTTCATGCCTTGTGCGCCCAGCGGACTTTGCACATGGGCCGCATCGCCCGCCAGAAAAACACGATTGCGACGGTAGTGATGGGCCAGCCGACGTTGCACCGAAAAGCGGCTGATCCAGCGTGGTTCACCCAGGTCAGGCGTATCACCCAGTATCGGAGTGAGCCGATCCGCAAAAGGCTGTAGATCTATCTCCCCTTCCCAGGGCTCGTCCCGGGCCATGATCAACCGCCACCCCGTGGGCAGAGGCAAGGCTATGAGCAACCCCTCTTCCTGCAAAAAACCGTGGGAGCTGTCATTGCGCCAGGGCCCCTGCCAGTCCACATCAGCCAGCAGGAAATGTTCATCGTAATCGACGCCGTTGAAGCCGATACCCAGCTGCTCACGCACGGTGGAACCCACGCCGTCGGCGCCCACCAGCAGATCGCAGCTGACAGTTTCCACGTCCGTTCCCTGGCGCAGCCGGGCGCGAACCCCTGCCCCATCCTGGGTAAAATCGAGCAATTCCGTGCCACGGACCAGTTCGCCTCCCAGGCTGCGGTAGCGCTCGGTGAGGACGCTTTCCACATCGGACTGGGGGCAGCTCAGCACCCAGGGGTACGGGGCATCCAGGCTGGTCAGATCCAGCTCGAACAGGAATCCCTTGTCGCCATAGACAGACACCGCGCTCAGGGTGCGCGAAGCCTTGCGGATCGGAGCCAGCACTTCCAGGGCGGCAAAGATTTCCAGGGTGCGGGCATGCAGCCCCAGCGCTCGGGACCAGGGAGACGGCTCGGCGAGCCGGTCGATAATGCAGCAGTGAATGCCGTGTCGACGCAGGCCTATGCCCAGGGCCAGGCCGGTGGGCCCGGCACCGATAATCAGGACCTGCGGTGTGCGGTTTGCGGTAATGCCGATGTTACACTCTCCTCAGGGCGGCCCAAGCGACACAGGCAACCCGATTGTCAATCCTGCCACATCCCAGAGTTCATTCATGGCACAGGCCTCACGCAAGATTATCCACGTGGACTGCGACTGCTTCTACGCCGCCGTGGAAATCCGTGATGATCCGTCCCTGCGCAATCGGCCCGTGGCAGTGGGGGGCGACCCCAACCGCCGTGGCGTTATCGCCACCTGCAATTACCCGGCCCGGCATTTCGGGGTGCATTCCGCCATGGCCTCATCCCACGCCCTGCGCCTGTGCCCGGAACTGGTCATTGTACCCGCCAACTTTGACAAGTATCGCAAGGTCTCGGCACAGATCCACGACATCTTTCGCCGTTACACCAGCCTGATCGAACCCTTGTCCCTGGACGAGGCCTTTCTGGACGTGACCGACAGCGAACAGTTCGATAATAGCGCAACCCGTATTGCCGAGGCGTTAAGACAGGATGTTCGCCGGGAGCTGGGCATTACCGTATCCGCCGGCGTGGCGCCCAACAAGTTTCTTGCCAAGGTGGCCAGCGACTGGCGCAAGCCCGACGGCCTGTTTGTGATTCCGCCGGACCAGGTGGACGCCTTCGTGGCCGCCCTGCCGGTAAAAAAGATTTCCGGGGTGGGCCGGGTGACGGCCGAACGCATGGCCGGTCTCAACCTGCATACCTGTGGCGACCTGCAAGGCATGAGCCGACTGGAGCTGTCACAGCACTTCGGCAGTTTCGGCGAGCGGCTCTATCACCTGAGCCGCGGACATGATGATCGGCCCATACAAACCGGCCGCCGACGCAAATCCGTGTCCGTAGAGCGCACCTACGACCAGGACCAGCCGGACCTGAATGCCTGGCTGCGGGAACTGGATGGTCTGCTGGAAAAGCTCAAGGCCCGTTTCGCCAAACTGGATCAGCACTATTTGATCAGTGGGCTCACCGCCAAGGTGAAATACCAGGATTTTGTCAGCCTGAGCTGCGACAAGGCCGGCAACGATCTGGATCCGGCCCATTTCGAGGCACTGCTGCGACAATTGTGGGAACGCCGCCAGGGCCCCGCCCGCCTGATCGGCATCGGCGCCCGCCTGCGCGATCTGAAAGCCCCGCAGCAGCCGGATTTGTTTCCGGAAGAAAGGGAAAAGGCGTTGCGGCAGCAGCGGAATCGGCTGTAGCAGCGTTGGGCGGTGCTATCACTCAGTTTCGAGGTACGAGGTACGAGTTGCGAAAAGCGAAAAGCTATCTGCCATGAATTGCAGTTTTTGATCTTCGAAACTCGCTTCTCGCAACTCGCAACTGATTAATCGCGCCGCCAGCGACGCTCCTACGGGACGCGAGGCGGGGTCAATGGACCCGCTGACAGACGCGGCTGTGCAACTCGGAGGGAATCATTCCGTCCATCAGCTCCCGTCCCCGACGTTGTACCGGCTCCATCTGCGCGTCCAGGTAAGCGTCCAGGGTGGCCACGCAATCCGCGCAGCGGTTGACGGTATCCGTATCCGGGTGATCGCAAGCCGCCTTGACTGCCTGTTCCAGCTGATTCAGATATTTGAGCAACATGTTTTGCTCCTGATAAACCTCATTAACGGGACGGCCTTATGCCGGTTCCCAATCGATCAAGTATGGCCGCTGCTGAAGACAGCCAGATGACACAGATCAAACATGCAGTCAGTGTGCCAGACCTGATAAAAGATGTGACGCTTGCGGCGACAAGGCGTTCCCGGGAAATTGTAAAAGAGTCTGTCGCCACCCCAGGTGGCCAGGGCTTGCAACTCTTCACTCACCGGGAGTGTCATCTGGGGTACTCTTGGGAGTTGTAGCTGCTTTTGACGGTTTGCCCTCCTGTGTCGGGGCGACTTCCTTGCTAAAGCAAGGTTCGCGCCTCAAGCGGCGCTCCTGCAGCGGCTTCTATAGCCGAGGGGTTGCCGGGCAGCCCCCGAATAACGATGAATTTGCGACGGACCCGACCCTATGACCGAAACGGTATCCACCATTGTTGCCCCGGAAGGCAGCCTGGAAGTTCTCAGCCAACACGAAGTTGAACGTCTGCGTGACACCTCCGGCAGCGGCCTGCATGAGCTGCTACGCCGATGCGCGCTGGCCGTACTCAACTGTGGCACCCCCACCGATGACAGCCGCCAGGTACTGGAGACCTACAAGGATTTTGATATCGAGGTGATTCAGGAAGACCGTGGGCTGCGGCTCAAGGTGGACAATGCCCCCGCCGGCGCCTTCGTGGACGGACGCATGATCCGCGGCATCCGCGAGCATTTATCGGCGGTGTTGCGCGATATCGTCTATGTGGCCAATGAGATCCAGAATAACGACAGCTTCAACCTCAATAGCAGCCAGGGCATCAGCAATGCGGTCTTCCACATTCTGCGCAACGCCGGCGTGCTCAAGGCTGGAGCCTCGCCAAACCTGGTGGTCTGCTGGGGCGGCCACAGTATTTCCCGGGAAGAATACGACTACAGCAAGAGCGTGGGCTATCAACTCGGCCTGCGTCACAAGGATATCTGCACCGGCTGTGGCCCTGGTGCCATGAAGGGGCCCATGAAAGGCGCCCATGTGGCCCACGCCAAACAACGTTTCAAGGGCGGCCGCTATCTGGGCATCTCCGAGCCCGGCATCATCGCCGCCGAGGCCCCAAACCCCATCGTCAACGAGCTGGTGATCATGCCGGACATCGAAAAGCGGCTGGAGGCGTTTCTGCGGGTCGGCCATGGCATCATCGTCTTTCCTGGCGGGGTGGGCACCACCGAGGAAATCCTCTACCTGCTTGGCGTGCTGCTGCACCCGGACAATGCGGACATGCCCTTGCCAGTCGTGTTCACCGGCCCGGCCAGCAGTGCGGACTACTTCCGCCAGGTGGATGCCTTTATTCGCGCAACACTGGGAGAGCAGGCGGCGCAACGTTACCAGATCATCATCGATGACCCGGAAGCCGTGGCCCTGGCAATGTGCGTGGGCATCGACCGTCTGACCCTGTTCCGCCGCGACAATGATGACGCCTTCTACTTTAACTGGCGGCTGAACATTCCCCTGGAATTCCAGCAACCCTTCGAGCCTACCCACGAGGCCATGGCCAGCCTGGATCTGAGCCCCAATCAACCGGTCCACCAGCTGGCTGCCAACCTGCGCCGGGCATTCTCCGGCATTGTGGCCGGCAATGTGAAAGAGCAAGGCATCCATGCCATCGAACAGCACGGTCCCTATCGGCTGCATGCGCCGGGTGAACTGATGACCCACCTGGACGAATTGCTCAAGGCGTTTGTGGAGCAACATCGCATGAAACTCCCCGGGAGCCATTACGAGCCGTGTTATGCGTTGGTGGGGTGAAGGAAAGGACCTAGCAGCCAGGCAAGACTTCCGTAGGAGCGTCGCTGGCGGCGCGATTACAGGAGTCACGAGTTGCGAGAAGCGGGTTTCGAAAATCAAACCCCGAAATTCATGAAAGGTAGGCTCTCGCTTTTCGAAACTCGAAACTGATGCATCGCCCGCCAGCGCCGCATCTGCAAAAAAGAAAAAGCCCCGGAAATCCGGGGCTTTTTCTTTTCACTAGTAGCTAGCAGCTAGTCGTTCACAGCGGCTATTACCGCGGCTGCATACGGATACCACCATCGATACGGATGGTCTCACCGTTGAGGAAGCTGTTCTCGATCATGTGGCAGACCAGCTGCGCGTATTCCGCCGGGTTCCCCAGACGCTTGGGGAACTGGGTCATTTCGATCAGCGGCATTTTCACCTTGTCCGGAGCCGCATTCATCAACGGGGTGTTGAAGATGCCCGGGGCGATGGTGTTGCAGCGAATGCCCAGCGGCGCCAGGTCACGGGCGATGGGCAGGGTCATGCCGACAACACCACCTTTGGTGGCCGCGTAAGCCACCTGGCCAACCTGACCATCAAAGGCTGCCACAGAAGCCGTGTTCACAATCAGGCCACGCTCGTTGTCTTCACCCGGCTCGTTCTCGGCCATGGCGGCGGCGGCCCGACGCGCCACGTTGAAGGTACCGATCAGGTTGATCTTGACCACCATGTTGAACACGCCCAGATCATGGGGCTTGTTCTCGCGACCCACGGTCTTCATGGCAGAGCCCACACCGGCACAGTTCACACACACATGAATGGCACCGAATTTTTCCACGGTGGCATCGATGGCCGCCTTAACGGATTCCTCGTCGGTCACGTCGGTCTGCACAAACGCCGCATTGGCACCCAGCTCCGCCGCCACTTCCGGGCCGCGCTTGTCGTCACGATCCAGAATCATCACCTTGCCGCCCTTGGCGATAATGGCTTCGGCCGTGGCCTGGCCCAGACCGGATGCAGCGCCGGTGATCACGGCAACTTTATCGGTAATATTCATATGCTCTCCTTGTGGTGAAAGGGCATGGGCTGTCACTGCGTCGCAGCAACAACCCACTACAAATGCTGCCCCGCAGTATACCCACACCGTTCACGCGTCACATTGTTGCTTTCGCTCAAAGTGGGTGCCACTCTTTGACAACCGGATTGGGAGGGAAAACCTTGCCAGATACCGCCAGACAAGACCCCAGCGCTACCTTGATGGCGCACTACCAGCGTATCCGGGCCTTCAGCGAACAACTCTGTGAGCCGTTACTCACCGAGGACATGGGGTTGCAGGCCTGCGCTGACGTGAGCCCACCCCGCTGGCATCTGGCCCACACCACCTGGTTCTTCGAAACCTTCCTCCTCAAGCCCCACCTGCCCGGTTACCGGGTGTTCGAACCGCAATTCGAGTATCTCTTCAACAGCTACTACAACGGCATTGGCGAACAGTTTGCCCGCCCGCAACGCCACCTGTTGTCACGCCCCACCGGCGCAGACGTCTATGCATGGCGACAGCAGGTGGATGAGGCCATGGCACGGCTTATCGCGCAATATCCGGGGCTGGCGGATCTGGTGACACTGGGGCTCAATCATGAGCAGCAACATCAGGAATTGTTGCTGACCGATCTGAAATACAGCCTCTCATTCAATCCGCTGGCGCCAACCCTCGGCCAGCCTCTCGACCCGTCTGGCCCGGCTGCCCCATTGCGCTTTCAAATGTTCAGTGGCGGCCTGGTGGATATGGGCGCCAGCAGCAATGGCTTTGCCTTCGATAATGAAACGCCCCGGCATCGAGTCTGGCTGGAGCCGTTCTCCCTGGCCAACCGGCCTGTCACCCAGGGTGAGTTTCGCGCCTTCATCCAGGACGGCGGCTATCGGCGTGCGGATTTATGGCTGTCTGACGGCTGGGCCTGGGTTCAGTCAAACGCTGTCCAGCGCCCTCTTTACTGGCATGAGGACCTTGACCAGCACTTCACCCTGGCAGGGCTACAACCGTTGCATCCCGGTCAGATTCTGGCCCATGTGAATTATTATGAAGCCGACGCCTATGCCCGCTGGGCGGGCAAGCGTCTGCCCACGGAACAGGAATGGGAGCACGTGGCCACCACGCAACCGCAGCAAGGCAACTTTGTGGACAACGGTCTCTACCAACCCGGCCCGGCCATTGATACCGGCATGGCACACCTGTTCGGGGATGTATGGGAATGGACCGCCAGCGCCTATTTGCCCTACCCGGGATTCCAGCCTGATGCCGGTGCCGTGGGTGAGTACAACGGTAAATTCATGTGCAACCAGATGGTGCTGCGCGGCGGCTCCTGTGTCAGTAGCCGGGACCATCTTCGCGCCAGCTATCGTAATTTCTTCTATCCCCACCATCGCTGGCAATTCAGTGGTATCCGGCTTGCGGGAGAGCCATCGTGAATCAACAACAGCTCGGCCCCAACCTGACCTTCTTCGACCTCCACCCGCCGACCACCGACATGCTTGCCGAGGTCAGTGAATCCTTGCGAGCAACCACGCCGACGCTGCACCCCAAGTTCTTCTACGACGAAACCGGCTCCACCCTGTTCGACCGCATCACCCGCACTCCGGAGTACTATCCCACTCGCACGGAAGCCCGTTTGTTGCGTCGCTATGCCGGGGATATTCAGTCGCGCCTGGAGAACACCCACACCATCGCCGAACCCGGTGCAGGCAGCTGCGAAAAAGTGCGGGTGTTGCTGGATGCCTGGCAACCGGCCCATTACATGCCGCTGGAAATCTCCCGGGAGTGTCTGCTTGGCGCCTCACGGCGCCTGGCCGACGACTTCCCGCAGATTCACATCAGTGCGGTCTGCGCGGATTATTGCCAGGCCATGGCCATGCCCGAGGGATTACAACAGCCGGGCCGTCTGGTCTTTTTCCCCGGCTCCACCATTGGCAACTTTGAACCGGCCCAGCGCGCCAGCTTTCTGCGCGGGTTGCGGGAACTGGCCGGACCCGGTGGCGCCCTGCTGATTGGCGCGGACCTGCAGAAACCCTCTGAGCAGCTCCATGCCGCCTACAATGACGCGCAAGGACTCACTGCCGCCTTCAACCTGAATGCCCTGCACCATCTGAACCGGGAACTGGATTGCGGCTTCGATACCGATACCGTGCGCCATCTGGCGTTCTACAACAGCACGCAAAGCCGTATCGAAATGCACCTGGAGTGCCTGCAGGATCAGCACATCCGCCTTGGCGACGACAGCCTGACACTTACTGCCGGCACCCGTATTCACACAGAAAACTCCTACAAATTCACCATCGAAGGGTTCTCCGCCGAACTGGTTGCCGCCGGTTTTTCCCCATCCGGGTGCTGGACGGATAGCGACAGCCTGTTCAGTCTGCATCTGGCCTGTGCGTAACCGTTGCAGCCCCCTGCATACAGGGCATCACGCGCCGAAACCCTCGCCTGGCGCGGGACAGGATTGCAAAGACTGTAAAACTGAGCACTTTGATATCAGCGAATAGTGTGAACTGGCACTGGTACCGTTATACTGAATCGCGTTTTTTTGCCGATTCAGTCTTCGAAAGAATAAAAGGGGTCACGGACCACCGTGGCATAGGGAGATCGGATGCTCGAACTGATCAGCGCGGCTCGCCGTCGTAAACGGCCGCCCACACACCAGCTATTTGATGTTGTCACCCAGGAATACCGGGTGGGGTTGCTGGATATTGACCTGAACATGCATCTGAACAACGCCAAATACCTGAAGTTCATGGATCGCTGCCGGCTGGAGCACGCGGTGGTTACCGGCTTGCTCAACCGCATGATCGAAGCGCGCTGTAACGGTGTGGTTGCCAATACCGAGATTTCCTATATCCGCGAGCTGCGCCCGTACCAGCAATTCCAGGTGCATACCCGCATTCTCGGCTGGGACGACAAATACGTGTACTACGATCAGCGCTTCGAATCCCAGCGCAAACTGCACACCCATGCCCTGTTGCGGGTGGCCAATGTGTATGGCGGCAAATCCATCAGCCCCCAGACCCTGCAGGAAATTACCGGCTTCAATCAAACCTCTCCGGCCCTGCCGGAGTACGTGGAACAGTGGAAGCGACTGCTGCAGACCAAGCGGCGGCTGACAGAGAGTGACTAGCTAAGAAGCTGCAAGCTGCAAGCTGCAAGCTGCAAAAACGAAAACGGGGAACCCAAAAGGGTTCCCCGTTTTTTTGATTCATAAGCACGTATTACGAAGCGCGGCAAAGGCGGCCGTTCGATTGACTCCGGCTCCGTCCGTGTTGCAGCTTGAAGCTTGTCGCTTGTAGCTTCCCTTACTCCATCGTATAGGTATAAAACGGTGCCCAACGCGGCACCTTGCTGTCGCGGCCGGCATAGTAGACGCCAGGCTCATCCAGACGCAGATCGGCGATTTCCCGCAGTGCCACGGCACGGGGAACCTGTTGCAAGGGGCCGGCCTGCTGGTAGTTCTCCGGGTCGGCAACCAGTTCTTCCATATCCAGCGGACGGGTTTCCGAGTAGCGGAAGTAGTAATCCTTGCCCCCTTCCACTTCCAGCGGCATTTCGAAGACCATCTTCAGATAGAGCACGCTAAGCGGACGGCGGGCATAGAAGTCGTGGGTGCCGGCGGGCAATTCCAGCCAGCTGTAGGCACCGGCCTTGAGACCAAAAAGCTGCGTCGCATCCAGGAAGAACACCGGCGCCTGCACTTCTTCGTAGCCCCAACGGGTAATCGGACGGTAGATATAGACCATGGCATTACGCGGATCCAGCGTATCCATGGGTTTGAAGGTCTTGCCCTGGGGGGCATGGATAAAAGCACCGGGGGTTGAGGGAACGCCCACACCCAGGCTGGAACATCCGGAAAGCATCCACAGGCAAGCTGCCAGCAACACAGCCAATCGCATTATTATTCTCCAGTGATGCCGCTTCCCGTTAATCCGGGGCGACCCTGTTTATTATTTCGCGCAAGACAGAGCATTTGTTCGTTGCCACCTGAGTCTGTGACTTCAGCGTGGGTGCATGGCGCAAGCATCGGTTGCCACAGGGTGTTTTCTGCAGAAGCGTCGTCGCAAATACGATCCACTGAAGGCGCTCTTGAGAAAACAACAACTCTGTGGCGACAAAGACTTGCGTCAGGCGCCGCGATCAAGCCACGGATTCAGGTGCTAACTATGGCCGATTTGCCGACATTGCTCAAGATAGCAGCAAACGCTCAAATTCCCGCCAAACGGCGTCCCCTCGCGCTTCCCTGCCCGGGGTTTTCTGGTAGTCTTCGGCCATGGCAGTCAATCGTATCCACACCCCCTGTATCGGCGTCTGTTCCACCGTTTTCGGTGATACGGTCTGTCGTGGCTGTCGCCGCTTCAGCCACGAGGTTGTGCACTGGAACGGATACACCAACGAAGAGAAGCGAATCGTCTGGAAACGCCTGAATTTGCTGCTTTGCCAGGTAGTGGACAACTATTTCCAGGTCACCGATGCGAACCGGCTGGCGGCGGAGATGGACTTCCAGAACCTGCGCTACCAGACCCAGCTTTCTCCCCAGGGCTGGGTGCCGGAATTGCTCAAGGCCGCCGGCAAACAACCGATTCCCTATGACCGGTTCGGCCTGCACCCCCTGCCCGCGACCCGCGGCCTGCTGCCCCGTGAGCTCTACGATCAGATCAGCGCTGAATGCCACGCCCTGGCCCAGGCCCACTACGACCGCTCCTACGCCCGCCCGGTCACCCTCGCAGCAGAACTGACCGAACTGGCCGCCCGGGAAAAGGGCTTGATCTGACCCCCCCTCCCATTCGTAGGAGCGCCGCTGGCGGCGCGATAAACCAGTTGCGAGAAACGAGTTTCGAGAAGCGAAAATCATTGGGCGTTCCCGTGTTTTGGGCTTTGCCTTTCGAAACTCGCTTCTCGCAACTCGCAACTGGTTTATCGCGCCGCCAGCGACGCTCCTACGGATAGCCTCTATCATTTGTCCCGAAATGACCCTTCCATACAAACATCACTCAATGGCACAGTTACGGAATGAACATTCATTCAATCACTGAGTGAGACTTGCCATGACCCTCGCTGACCGGACTGTGCCGGCCGATAACAAGGAAGCTCGCAAAGGCGACCAGATCATCCAGGCCGCGCTGCGGGTGTTTGTCGAGCATGGCCTGCACGGCACGCCGGTACCGCCCATCGCCGCGGAGGCCGGGGTCGGCGTGGGTACCCTGTATCGCTATTTCGACAGTAAGGAAGCGCTGATCAACGCCGTCTTCCGGGACAGCAAGCGCCGCCTCAAGGAACGTCTGCTCAGCGATCTGGACCTGCTACACCCCTCGCGCAGTCTGTTCGACACCCTCTGGGCCCGGCTTACCGCCTTTGCCCGCGAAGAGCCGGACGCCTTTCATTTTCTGGAGATGCAGGATCACCACAGCTACCTGGATCCGGAAAGCCGCCATCAGGAGCAGGCCCTGCTGATTCCCCTGGGCATGATGGTGGTCATCGGCCAGCGCACCGGCCTGCTCAACGACATCATGAAACCGGATCTGGCCATCGCCCTGTTCTGGGGAGCTTTCGTGGGTGTCTTCAAGGCAGAGCGCCTGGGCTATCTGACGCTGGATGATGACGACCTGACACGGGCACGGGATGCCTGCTGGCTCGCCATCGCCAATCACAACAACAAAGGCACGCAATCATGACACCCACACATATCCTGATTACCGGCGGTGCCGGCGCCATTGGCGGCCAGCTCGCCGGGCAGTTTCGTCAGCATCACCCGGACGCACGCATCACCCTGGTGGACCTGAATGCCGAAGCCCTCGCCCTGGCCGCCGACCAGCACGGCGCTCACGCGGAAACCTGCGATCTGACCGATATCGACGCCCTGCCTGGCTGGTGGCAGTCGCTGATAGACCGTCGCGGGCCGGTGGATGTGCTGGTCAACTGCGCCGGCATCATGGACATCATCAGCATCACCGGTACCGGCTGGGAGCGCGGCAAGCGACTGATGGATATCAACTTCACCGCCCCCATGCGGCTGATGGACCTGGCGCTGCCCGCCATGGTGGAGGCCCGCAACGGCTGCGTGATCAATGTGGCCAGCATGGCCGGGCGCGTGCCAATTCGTGGCTGCAGCTACTACGGTGGCGCCAAGGCCGGCATCGGCCTGGCCTCGGAAATCGCCCGGCTGGATCTGAAGAAGCAGGGCGTGAATGTGATCACTGTCTACCCGGGCCCGATCCATTCCGGCCTGGAAAGCCATGCCCGCAGCCAGGTGAAGAAAGGCCCGGTGTCCCGCTATATCCCCACCGGCAAGCCGGAGGTGCTGGCCGAGCGTATCTACCGCACTTTCCGCAAGGGTGGCGCCCGGGTGATCTACCCGGATATCTACGCCTTGGCCAAACAGGTCGCCAACCTGAATCTGACCAACCGGGCCATGGATTTCTTCAGCCCGCAACCGAACCAGTGACCCCGGACATTCCCATGACACAGCAAGCCAACACTCCCCTTTATGACGTCCTGATTGTGGGCGCCGGCATCAGCGGCATCGGCCTGGGCATTCGCCTGCGCGAAGCCGGCTTCGATAACTTTGTGATCCTGGAAAAAGCCGCGGACCTGGGCGGTACCTGGCGGGATAATACCTACCCGGGCTGTGCCTGCGATGTGCCCTCGGCGCTGTACTCCTATTCCTTTGCCCAGAAACCGGACTGGAGCCGGGCCTTCGCCGGCCAGGCAGAGATTCTCGACTATGTGCGTGACACGGCTGGCCGCCACAACATACCCGCCTTCATTCGTTTCAATCAGGGCGTGGAACGGGCCCAGTGGCGGGAACGGGAAAATCTCTGGGAAGTGCAGACCGGCGACCAGCTCTACCGGGCCCGTACCGTGGTGGCCTGCTCCGGCTACTTGCACGAACCCATCATTCCGAACATCCCCGGCCTGAAGGATTTTCAAGGCAAGCTGTTCCATTCCTCCCGCTGGGACCATGACCACGACCTGAGCGGCGAACGGGTAGCCGTGATCGGCACCGGCGCTTCGGCAATCCAGTTCGTGCCGGAGATCCAGCCCAAGCTGCAGCACCTGACCCTGTTCCAGCGTACCCCGCAATGGGTGCTGCCCAAGCCGGATCACCCCATCCCGAAAATCGAGGAAAACTTCTTCCGCCTGCCGTTCACCCTGAACGCCTGGCGCAAGATGCTTTACGGCGGATTTGAAACCTTCGGCATCGGCTTTCGCAAACCGGCCCTGCTGCGGCAGATCCAGAAACTGGGCGAGGCACATATTCGCCTGGCCATCAAGGATCCGGCCCTGCGCGCCAAGCTGACCCCGGATTACACCCTGGGCTGCAAGCGGGTGCTGATGAGCAACCAGTATTACCCGGCGCTCAATCAGGACAATGTGGATGTGTTCGCCACCGGCCTGAAAGCGGTGCGCGGCAATACCCTGGTGGGCCAGGACGGCAGCGAGTGCGAGGTGGACACCATTATTCTGGGTACCGGGTTCTTCGTCACCGAGCCGCCCATTGCCGATCACATCTATAACGATGCCGGCGACTCACTCAGCCAGATGTGGAAGGACGGCATGCAGGCCTACCGTGGCACCACCATTGCCGGCCTGCCGAACGCCTTCATGGTGCTGGGGCCCAATTTGGGTATCGGCCACAATTCTGCCTTTATCGTTATTGAAGCGCAGATCAACTATATCCTCAGCACCCTGACAACCATGCGCGAGCAGCAACTGAGTCGGGTGGAAGTCAAAGCCGATAGCCAGAAAACCTACAATCGCAAGGTCCAGAAAGACCTGCAGGGCACCGTCTGGAACACCGGCGGCTGCTCCAGCTACTACCTGGACAAGAACGGTTTCAACAGTGTGGGCTTTCCCTGGAGTACCCTGGAAATGCAGCGTCTGCTCAAGGACTTTGATGTGGAAAACTACTCGCTCACCCCCGCCAGCCAACCCGTCTTTTAATGTGAACAGGCCCGAATAATGACAAACAACACTCCATCTCCCCGTCGCGCCCTGGTACTGGGCTGCGGCGGTGTCGCCGGCGGCGCCTGGTCCATTGCCGCCCTGCACCATCTAGAGCAGAAACTGGACTGGGACGCCCGCGACGCCGATATCCTTATCGGCACCTCGGCAGGCGCGGTGCTGGCCACCTTGCTGGGGAGCGGCGTCAGCGTGGATCAGCTGCTGGCCTGCCAGCAGGGCACCCGTCAACAATGCCGCTGGAATCACGACAGCGATACCGGCGGTGCCCTGCCGCCGCTACCCGCGGCCAGCCTCACCGGCGCCAAACTTGCTCTGAAGGGCTTGCGTGGAGACGTCTCGCCATTGACCGCCTTCTGCGGCCTGCTGCCCCGGGGCCAGTTTGACATGACGCCCTTTCGGAAATTGGTGGACGACGCCACCGGGGGCGCTGACTGGGTGGCCCACCCGGCCACCTGGATCATGGCCGTGGATACCACCAGCGGCAAACGGGTGCCCTTCGGTAAAGGCGGCGCGCCACAGGCGAATATCCGCGATGCGGTTTGTGCGTCCTACGGGGTCCCCGTCTGGTGTCCGCCGGTAAGCCTGGGCAGCCGCACCTACATCGACGGCGGCGTGGCGTCCCCCACCTCCGCAGACCTTCTGGTGGATAGTGCCGTGGATGAGGTCATCATTCTTGCTCCCATGGCCTCACGGCAACCGGACCGGCCGCGCTCCCCCCTGGCCGCCATCGAGCGGCGGGTACGCCGCTACATGACCCGCATCGTGGATAAGGAAGTCAACAAACTGGAAAAGGCTGGCAAGCGGGTGATTCGCCTGGAACCCAATGCCGAGGACCTGAAGGCTTTCGGGTTCAACATGATGGATCCAACCCGGCGGCGTCGGGTATTGGACACGGCGTTGGAGACCACGGCCAAAACGGTTCAGGCCGCGCTGTAGTCAGGAAACGTGGGGGGGGCTCGCCGGTCTCCCCACATCATCCTAGAGTGAGTTCACCGACTCCATGAGCGACGCCTTGATCTCATGCAGGGCCCCCTGGGTTGCCTGCCCCTCTGCATAGATCAACCCACCCAGAATTAACGCCCCCGCCGCCAACACGACCAGCGCCAACAGGCGCACACGATCGGCTTCAAGCTTTCGTGCCGCAGGAAAGTGACCGGCGTTTCGATGTTTATCTTGTGTGTGCTCTCGCATAGTACACCTCCCCTTTAGTTCTACGCGGCGAGGGGTAAACCTGCAAGCGGGGGTCAGGTGTTGATGGAACATTCCGGACAAAAGCGCAAGCTACGGAAATACAGCTTTGCCACCGGCAAGGCATGAATACAGTGGGAAAAATCGCCCAGATAAATTCGCTGGTCATTTTCCTTGGGCAAGTGACGGCAATTCACCGTGTGAATTTCCCAAGTGTCATCATCAGCCTGGATCTTGCTGAGGTAATACCGCATACCCTTCCCCGATTCGCGGATTCGACAGCGGGGAATAGTAGGGATCTGAGCGGCGAAAAGAATGAAAAGAAGGTAAAACCTGGAAGGTAATGAAATTAACTTGATAGCAGCAATGCCGAGGCGCTGCAGCGCCCAGAAAAGCAAAAGGCCGTAACAGCAATGCCGTTACGGCCTTTCGTTGAGATGGTGCGCCAGGAGGGAGTTGAACCCCCACACCTCTCGGCACCAGAACCTAAATCTGGCGTGTCTACCAATTCCACCACTGGCGCAATGGGCGGCTATTCTAGCAGGCTAATCGTTAATTACCAGCGGCATCAGCCGCCCTGGAGAATCCGGTAAAGTGCCTGCAGGTCCTTGTCGACTTTCTCCACCTTGCTTGCCAGAGCCGATAGCTCGGCGCTGTTATCTGATACCGGTTGCGCCACCGGTGCAGCGGGTTGCGGCCGGGCAGCCAGGTTGCTGATCCGTGAGGACAAACCGTTCAATCTGCTGTCCAGCGCATCCAGCCGGGTTTCCCATTCGCGACTTTCCGGGCCATTGCCTCGCTGTTTGGCCAATGCCACGGTCAGACCACGCACCTTGGCATTGAGCTCACGCAGGTCTTCACGAAGGGGAGCCAGAGCAGGAGAGGTTTCCAGGTCTGCCGTCGCCGGCAATGTTGCCATGCTGCGCTCCTCCTGCTGCTGGCGTTCAGACGCCAGTTGGTAGTATTGCTGACGCAGCTCGCTGAGCTCATGGCGGATGTCACCGTGAGCCATCCATTGACTGACCGCCAACAACAGGGCAATCACCGCCAGCACCAAGGACAGCCAAAGCAAGCCGGAATGGCCGCCTTCGCTGACCGATACCGGCTTGCTCTTGTTCTGGGGACGCAGCGCTACCGGCTCCCTATCCGACCCCGGCAGTGGAGCGGTTACCGCCAACACATCCTGATTCAATCCCTGTAGACGCCGCTCTTTATTTTCCGGCAACTTGGCCATGGCAAGACGCTCTTTATCATTATTGTTTTTCGCTGATCCCTACCCCCCCGGGTTCGATCAACGCCCTTCCAGTTTATCCAACCGACTATTGACCTGGAGCCGATAAGCGTCAAACGCCGCAATGGCTGCCTCGGTTTCATCCACCCGGTCTTTCAGCGCAGCCAACCCGGCCTGGCCTTTCTCCACTTTGGACAGCGCGTTTTTCAGGTTTTGCTGCTGGCTTTCCAGCTGATTGATATTTTCCACCAGCACATCCAGCTGGGTCTGCATCTGACTGATGCGGGTCTGCCACTGCTCACTGCTTTTGTTCACTGCGGCGACCGCACTGTCCACCTGCTTTTTCAGGGCAGCGGTGTCTTTACCGATACCCTGAAGTTTGCCATCGACACCGGCCTGGGCCTTTTTTACCTCGTTTATCGTGGAGGACAGGGCATTCAGTTTCTTGCTCTGCTCGGCAATATCCGCCCGATTGCGTTTATTGCTCAGGTCCCAGAGTTTACGGATTTCGGTGTTGTTTTCTTCCAGCTTCTTGCCCTGGGCACGGACCGTGTCCTGCAGCTGACCGGAGGACTGATTCAGACTCTCGTCGGTGGCAGATAGCCGGGACTGGAGATTGCCCAGTTTCTGGCTGGATTCCGAAATGCGCTCATCCATCTGAGCCTGCAGCACGGTCATCTGTTTCTGGAACCAGACCCCCATCACAGCAATCAGAACCACCAGCACCAGACAGGCAATCATCCATCCACCGCCACCGCCTCCGTTGCTATGGGCTTTCGGGGCCGGTTTTTTGGGGGCCTTGGGAGGCTTGCCTTTACCCTCGCCCTTGCCGTTGTGGTCGGCTCCGGCGGGGGAAGAGCGGCGACCGGTATCACCATGGTCATCCACGGTGACGTCATTCAAGTTACCCAGATTTACTTCACGATCTCGCGTCATTCCAGTGTCCTGCAATCCCGGCTAATGGCCCTGTTGATAGCGATGGTTGGATAGTGCCACAGGCGGGGCCGCATAGCTGCCAAGCAGCCCCCATTTCATCCGGGGAGCCCCTGGAGAACGGCTGGCGCTCACCGCGGTCCCTGGCCTGCCTGTTTTTGAAAGTTTATTCGCCGCCTTTCTCGAACAGCGGCTGCTCGGTGGCGTAGTAGACCATATCACCAAGCTCATGCTTGCCTGCCTCATTTTTCAGCAGCGGCAGAAAGATCACCCAGGGGCGAACATCGCGGTGATCCACCTGGGCCCACACCCCGGTGACTTTGTCGCCATTTTCAGCGGTAATTTCATGGAGACGGAACAGCGCCATCAACTCAATGTCCGGCTGCTCTTTACCGATCTTGCGCAACTGCATGAACAGGCCCTGTGCCCACTCTTCCGCGCTGGGCGCATCTTCCTTATCCCCGGAATAGCCCACCGCCCGAACCGTATCGCCAGACTGAATCATACCGAAAGGATAGAGCCCGCCGGAGCGCTGGATGGCTTTCAGCGCCTGGCGAAGGCCGGCTTCAGCCAGCTGGTCCATGGCTTGCTGTTCAGGGCTTTTCTGTTGCTTTTCAGCCGCTGCGGCAGGGGCCTCCTCAGCCGTGACACTGGTTGCCCACAGCCCCATTACAAGAAAAAAGATTCCCAAAAAACGCATACATCACACCTGTTATTTTCATTCGCTTGGGGGTTGGACCACACAACGGCCGACAATATCCCAGGCTGGGGACGCTACCAAACTTCCCTGATCGCCGCCATATGGACACAAAAAAGGCCGCGAAGGCGGCCTTTTTCGTTACCTGAACGGTATCCCCGCAGGGATAGACCGTCTTAACCGGCAAAGTTGCTGGCGGCAAAGTCCCAGTTGATCAGGTTCCAGATGGATTCCAGATACTTGGGACGGGCATTGCGGTAGTCCACGTAGTAGGCGTGTTCCCACACGTCCACAGTGAACAGCGGAGTCTGGCCCTTGTCGTGGGCGATCGGGGTATCCGCATCGTCGGTGTTGACGATTTCCAGGCTGCCATCGCTGTTCTTCACCAGCCAGGTCCAGCCGGAGCCGAAGTTGCCGGTAGCCTTGGCGTTGAACTGGGACTTGAACTCGTCGAAAGAACCGAAGGCCTTGTCGATGGCCGCAGCCAGATCACCGGTGGGGGCGCCACCGCCGTTGGGGCTCAGGCTATTCCAGTAGAAAGTGTGGTTCCACACCTGGGCCGCCTGGTTGAACAGACCGCCTTCAGCGCTCTTGATGATCTCTTCCAGGGATTTGCCTTCGTTGTCAGTGCCGGCAACCATTTCGTTCAGCTTGGTCACATAGGCATTGTGGTGCTTGCCGTGATGGTACTCGAGAGTCTCTGCAGAAATATGCGGTTCCAGTGCATTTTTCTCGAACGGAAGCGGCGGTAATTCAAAAGCCATAGTCATTTCCCCTGACATCATGTTGTTCTGTTGCGGCTCGGCAACAGAAAGAAATTCCCCGCTGGCGGCATGCCTGTCGCCAACGGCTGAATGATAATAACAAGCTACCGGCGGCAATCTCCACCACGGACCAGGGGTTTACCATGATTGCCTTTGGCTGCAATAGACGATTTCTATCGCCAATGCCTGATCCGTGACCGGCAGGTCCCTGTGAGATGGGGTGTCTGCCCCTTGTTTCAAGTACAATGCGCCCCAAATTTTGATAACTGCGTGCTTGGCAGGAGAAAACGATGTCTGATGATGCTGTAGTAATTGTAAATGGTGCCCGTACTGCCATGGGTGGTTTCCAGGGTTCCCTGTCTGCGGTCTCCGCTCCCGAACTGGGCGCCGCCTCTATCCGTGAAGCCGTGTCCCGTGCCGGCCTGAAGCCGGAAGACGTACAGGAAGTCATCATGGGCTGTGTACTGCCCGCTGGCCTCAAGCAGGGCCCCGCCCGCCAGGCCATGCGTCTGGCCGGCCTGCCGGACAACACCGGCGCCACCACCATCAACAAGCTGTGTGGTTCCGGCATGAAGGCCACCATGTTCGCCTACGATTCCATCAAGGCCGGCACCAACGACATCGTCGTTTCCGGTGGTATGGAATCCATGACCAATGCGCCCTATGTGCTGGACAAGGCCCGCAGCGGCATGCGCATGGGTCATGGTCAGGTCTATGACCACATGTTCCTGGACGGGCTGGAAGATGCAGAAACCGGCCGCCTGATGGGCTCCTTCGCCCAGGAAGTGGCGGACAAGCGTTCCATCAGCCGGGAAGACATGGACAACTACGCCATCGAATCCCTGAAGCGTGCCCAGGCGGCCATCGAGAACGGCTGGTTCAAGGACGAGATCGTGCCGGTGACCGTGAAAACCCGTAAGGGTGAAGTGGTTGTCGACACCGACGAGCAGCCCGGCAACGCCAACATCGACAAGATCCCGACCCTGCGTCCGGCCTTCGCCAAAGACGGCACCGTCACCGCCGCCAACGCCAGCTCCATCTCCGATGGCGGCTCCGCGCTGGTACTGGCCCGTGAGTCCGTGGCCAATGAACGCGGCCTGAAACCGTTGGCCCGCATCCTGGCCCACGCCACCAACAGCAAACACCCCAGCGAGTTCACCATTGCGCCCATCGGTGCCACCGAAGCGGTCATGAAAAAAGCCGGCTGGACCGTGGACGACGTGGATCTGTTCGAGATCAACGAAGCCTTTGCCATGGTGGCCATGATGCCGATGATTGACCTGGGCATTCCCCACGAGAAGGTGAACATCCACGGCGGCGCCTGTGCCCTGGGCCACCCGGTGGGCTCCACTGGCTCGCGCATCATCCTCACCCTGATCCACGCGCTCAAGCGCACCGGCGGCAAGCGCGGTGTGGCCAGCCTGTGTATCGGCGGCGGCGAAGCCACTGCGGTGGCTGTTGAGCTGCTGTAATAGGTACAACGCTCGATGCCAGACCAAACGGGGCCTTCGGGCCCCGTTTTTATAGGGAAATGACCAAGTAGCGAGTGACGAGAAGCGAGTGACGAAACCCGTAAAAGCTTTTCGCTACTCGAAACTCGTACCTCGCGATCCCCTTGATTCCTCACCACCGACCGCCGGAACCGCATTCGCCATCGACTATCAACAGTCCCCGCTCCTGAAACATCCGCTTTCACTTTCAAATTCTGTTGCACTTTCCTGACCGGATTCGCCCTCCGTCGTATACGCAAAACAGGGTTTCATCTGTACCCTGACCGGCTAGTCACCGTTTTGGATTGGGCGCAGGCCCGGGAGCACCATGTCAGCATTACCCGTGATCACCGCCATGGGCGGCATCAATGCGGCCGGCCGCAGCGCCCTGCATTTCGGCTTTCAGCGACTGATTTTCGATGCCCTGCCGGATGCCGGCCGCCAGGACACCCTGCGTTCGTTGGGCCAGTTGACCGGCCGCAGCATGGACCAGCAGCTGGCCGCCACGCTGATTCGCGCCCTGCCCGACACCCACCGTCTCCACGCCGCCATCAGCGGCACCAGCGACATTCCCGTTACCCTGGAAATGCGCAACATGGACCTGCCTGACCCGCTACCCGCTGGCTGGCAGGTCTCCCCTATCGACAAGCGCCGCTGCCAGGTCACCCTGCCCGCGGGGCTGGATCTGCGTGTTCCCCATGACGGTCCGCGCCGGGTCAGCGCTGCCGGGCAATTGCCGGATGGCTTCGACCCCGGCGCCCTGTATGCCTCGCGCAACCACCCCCGGGCCCTGCAGATGGCCATCTTCGGTATCAGTGATGCGCTGGGGGATCTGGGCATGGACTGGGCCACCGTGGCCGGCAAGGTGCGCCCGGATCAGGTCGCCGTTTACGCCAGCAACGCCATGTCCCAGCTGGACGACAATGGCCTGGGCGGCGTCATGCGCTTTCCGCCCAATGGCCAGCGCATCACCTCCAAACAGGTGCCGCTGGGGCTGGGCGAGATGACCGCGGATTTTCTCAATGCCTATGTGCTGCACTCGGTGGGTACCACCGGCGGCATGCTGGGCGCCTGCGCCACCTTCCTCTACAACCTGGAAAAAGGGGTGCAGGCCATTCGCAGCGGCAAGGTACGGGTGGCCATCGTCGGCACCAGCGAAGCCCCGCTGGAGGCAGAAGTCATGGAAGGGTACCGGGCCATGGGTGCGCTGGCAGAAGACCAGGACCTGGCCGCTCTGGACGGTGCCCAACAAGCAGATGTGCGCCGCGCTTGCCGGCCGTTTTCCGACAACTGCGGCTTTACCATGGCCGAGTCCGCCCAGTTCACCGTGCTGATGGATGATGCCCTGGCCCTGGAACTGGGTGCCGATATTCTCGGCGCCGTACCGGATGTGTTTATCCATGCGGATGGGGCCAAGAAATCCATTTCCGCCCCCGGCGTGGGTAACTACCTGACCGTGGGTAAAGCCGCCGCCCTGACCCGTCAGCTGATCGGCGACAAGGGCCTGCGCGAGCACAGCTTTGTCCATGCCCACGGTACCGGCACCCCCAGAACCGGGTCACCGAATCGGTGATTCTGGACCGGGTGGCCGAGGCCTTCGGTGTCCGCCAGTGGCCGGTGACGGCCATCAAGGCGTTTGTGGGACACTCCCTGGGCAGTGCCGGCGGCGACCAGCTGGCCGCGACGCTGGGTAGCTTCGCGCAAGGGATATTGCCGGGCATCCGCACCATCGACCACATTGCCAGTGATGTGCATCGCCAGCACCTGGACTTCGCCATGGACCACGTCCCGCGCGACGACTTGCAAGCCAGCCTGATCAACTCGAAGGGGTTTGGAGGCAACAACGCCACTGCTGTGGCGTTGTCCGCTCGGGTCACCGAGGCCATGCTGCAACAACGCCATGGCAGCAAAGCCATCAGCCATTGGCAAACTGCCCGTGACACGGTGCTGCAGGCCAAGAGCCGTTTCCGCGACCGCTGCCTGCACGAAGCCCCCAAACCGGTATACCGGTTTAACGAGGGGGTAATGGGAGATGAAGCGGTGACGCTGACCGGGGATGCGATGCAACTCAATGGCGGCACCACCATGCCCTTTGACGACGACAACGGCCTGGCGGCTTACCAAATCAATCTCTAGCGCTACTCGGATGGGAAAGGGTGAGTAACGAGGTATAAGTTACGAGTTACGAAAACCTTTCCCGGTCTTCGCAACTCGTCACTCAGCATCCCCAGCGACTGAAAATCAGCGAATCTCCACCTGGAAGGCCGGCGACGCCCAGCCCTGAGGACGGGTGGCCATACCATCAGCCAAGGGGGCACCGCCGTAAATGACCTGCTGCGCATCACCGTACTGCAACCAGGTCCGGGTAGGCATGGTCCCCTCGCCGGGCTTGCTGTAATCGCAGACGCCCTGCGGGAAGATCTCCGCCACCTGGTCCGCGAAAGCCTGCGGATCCAGCACCGTGGGGTAATCCGCCGGATCCACCGGTTTCAGCTGGCACTTGTTGGTCAGGGTCTGGATGCTGTCACCGGCCACGGTCCGTGGCGTCCCGAAACGGGTCTGCACCACGGTCTGTTGCAGGCCCAGAACCGGATCGGTCAGCGGTGCCAGCAACTCACCCAGGGTGCCCAGTAACTCACCCAGCACCGGCAGCTCGGACACCACCGGCAGCGCGCTGATATCCAGACCACATACCTGACCGGTGAGCGCATCCACCACCACCCCGGCTTCCGCCGGTGCCGGCGGCAGCAGGGACAGATCCAGCCCCGGCAGGATCGGGTCCGGGTACAACAGATTGCCGGTCAGCGGCACGATGGGACCTTCAGGGCCGAACAGGGACGACACGGAAAGGCACCGGTCGCGGGCATAAACCGGCTTGTTGGCGATCACCTTTTCGGCCACCGGCGTGGCCGTGGCATCCTGCTCGATGCCGGACAGCCACAGGTCCATGACCAGCAGGGCTTCGGTGGTGAAAACCGTATCGCCAAACAGCGGCGCCGGGCCATACCAGATCACATGGTTATCGGCGTGACCCTGGGTCTGCTCCAGCCGCGCACGCATCTGCCAGGAATGGTAGGCATCATGGGCAATGCCCGGGTCCGGGCCACGCAGATCAATGATCGGCACATTGGCCAGATGCTCAGCGGTGTTGATGGCGCCGGTCCGGTAGGCATTTCGCAAGGCTTGCGGGTCAGCCACGGTGCGCTCGGCCTGATAGTCGATATCCACACTCAAACCGCCGATTTCCCGATTCACCTTGAGAAACTGTTCGCCGCTGATCACCCCGTTCTGCAATGCTTTCAACCCATACTGGACGCCCACATTATCCAGCGGAATACCACCAAAACCGCGACCGAGCAGCTGTTCATTGCGGGTCCATACCGACGGGTCACGGGGGCCAAACTGGTTGATCATGTAATCCAGCAAGCCGCAACGCAGTCCGTCCGGCTGCGACTCGGCGTCATAGACCGCCACCCCTTCCTGCAGACCCGGACAATCCTCCTGGTCCGGGTAGGCGGACGGGAAGAATGCCAGGTCGGAGACCACCGGATTCAACGGCAAATGGCCATAGAAGGCGGACCACTGCGCGGCCGGAATCACCCCGGAAGTCAGCAGCGAGGTAACCACCTCCTGAAACCCTTGCGGATCGGTAGGCAGCTGGTTGCCGAAGTAATTACTGAGCAGGTTGTAGTCCGCGAACTGGGTGGCGGTGGTCCAGACATCCGGGTAGGAGCATTGCACGATCAGGCCCTGATAAATGCCCGGGTAGGCATTGGCCACGTGGTGCTGGGTAATGGAACCACCGGAACAACCGGTGCCGATGGTGTAACGGATTTCACCATACTGTTCGATGATCCGCTCTTTCCCCATCATCAGGGACTCCGCCGCGGTTGCCAGATTGGCGTTATGCCCCAGGTTGGCCTGGGCCGTGGACAGGGTCATGAACCCCCGCGCCAGGGCGGTAGTGATGCTGTCACCCAGCAACAGCTCGGCGCCCGCGGGGGCAGTGCCGGCGATATCACCACGGGGCACCTCCCCCATGCCATAACTGACGCCCACGTTACCGCCATGATGAATCAGCAGCTTGCCGTTCCATTGCGGTTGCGGGTCCAGGGCGGTCCAGGGCTGATCCGGTTGATAGAGCGTCATGATCAGGTAACGGTCACGATTCATGACCCCTTCTTCCATGCGCACGATAAAGGGCATTTCCATGCCTTCATCCGTGGTAATGCGGGCAATGCTGTCATCGGCAGGCGGATTTGCCGGGTCGTAGGTCTGGAAGGCTTGCGGCAAGCCGGGGTTTTCCGGATCAAAGTTGGTCAGCAGGTTTTCCAGTTTGTTGGCCGGCACATACTGAAAGGTGTATTCCGGCGGCTGATTACACTGGGCATCCACCGCCTGTTCATTGGTGCACTGCCAGGGCTGCAGCTGGGGCCCGGAAAACACCGGACCGCCGTTGGGGTGGTTGATGATCTGCCGCTCCAGCACCGACGCATCCGCCAGCACCACGGTGACCGTGTTGGCCCCCAGCGCCATGCCTTCCAGCAAGCCCTTGAGGGTGCCCTCGCTGGTTGTCGTCAAGTGCTCGGTCACCTCCCGATCACCCAGCATGACCTTTGCCCCGCTCAACAGGGCGCTATCGTCTACCGTAATTTCCACCAGGGCATCACCGCCGCTGATCAGGTCCGCGCGATTGGACAGCACACGGATATCGCCTTCTCCCGCCTGCGGCGTTTCGGGAAGGTCCGGATCGGGGGTATTCGGAACCGGATTACTGGCCGCCGGCGACGACGAACCGCCACCACCACAAGCCGCCAACAGGGCTACCAGGACGGCCGCCAGCAAACGAGACAGGGATTTCATGGGAGACTCCAGGCCGGCGCGCTGACCGGCTTATTGTTATTAACATCAGTGTTAACCCATTCTCGAGGACCGGGGGCCGACTTACTGTTGATGTGCGGTTGCGCGATAGTTAACAGGAGGGGACATTCTTTGCAGAATGTTGCACGAATGTACCACACTATAATCCGCCAAGGTTCAGCCCCACGAGCCAGGCTGTTAAGGTAGCCGCAACCTCTGGATGGACCGCCCATGATCCGACTGAAACTTGCCCTGCTCTTGCTGCTGGCGCTGATCGCCTGCACCGCCCTCTGGCACCGTTACAAACCCCTGCCGGACGGTCTCGCCCATGAATCACCGCTGCTCCCTGCCATGGGGCTGAATCTGCTGGTGGATGACACCTGGGAAACCGCCGATGGCGGCCGGGGCATGCGTCAGCGCATTTTCGACGAGGCCCTGCGGTTGATCGAACAGGCCCGGCAACTGGTGGTGGTGGACATGTTCTTGTTCAACGCCTTTCAGGGCGCCGATGATGCCAGTTACCGGCCCCTGTCCGAGCAGCTGACCCGGGCACTGGTGGCCAAGAAACAGCAGCAACCGGATCTGCCTGTTGTCCTGATCACCGATCCCATCAACACCCTCTACGGCGGCCTGCACAGCGAGCACCTGGAGCGCCTGGAAAACGCCGGGGTGGTGGTGGCCACCACGCCCCTGCCACGGTTACGCGACTCCAATCCGAGCTGGTCCGGGATCTGGCGGATCTGCTGTCAGTGGCTGGGCAACAGCAACGAGGGGGGCTGGCTGCCCAACCCCATGGGGCCCGGCCAGGTCACCCTGCGCAGCTACCTGACCTTGCTCAATTTCAAGGCCAACCACCGCAAGACCCTGGTGGTGGATGAAGGCGACCGGTGGACCGCTCTGGTCACCACCGCCAACCCCCACGACGCCAGCAGTGCCCACAGCAATCTGGGCCTCACTTTCCAGGGCCCGGCCGTGGCGGAACTGCTGGACAGCGAACTGGCGGTGGTTCGCATGGCAGGCGTTCCGCTCCCGGATCTGCCCCCCGTCCCCACCGGTCCCACAGCGGACACCACCGCCGCCCAGCTGCAGGTACTCACCGAGGGCGCCATCCGCGACGCCCTGCTGGCCGCCGTGTCCCGCAGCCAGCGCGGTGAAGCGCTGGATGTGTCGGTGTTCTACCTGTCCCACCGTCCCCTGGTGAAGGCGCTATTGGCAGCCCATGAGCGAGGCGTTGCCGTACGCGTGCTGCTGGACCCCAACAAGGATGCGTTCGGCCGCCAGAAAAACGGCATCCCCAACCGCCAGGTGGGCGCAGAACTCCATGCAGCGGGCATTACAGTGCGCTGGTGCAACACCCAGGGCGAGCAGTGCCATACCAAGATGTTGTTGCGCAGAGGCGCTGAACGCTCGGAAGTGATCATCGGCTCCGCCAATTTCACCCGCCGCAATCTGGACAACCTGAACCTGGAAAGCAGCGTGCGGGTGCTGGCGAAAACGGATCACGCGTTCATGGTGAATGCCCGATCCGCCTTTGCCAGACGTTGGGACAATCGTGACGGGGAGAAGCACAGTACCGATTACGGGGTGTACGCGGACGACGCAAGCTGGAAGTACTGGGTGTATCGGGTAATGGAATTTACCGGGTGGAGCAGTTTCTAGGGTAAAGGCAATTTTCACCGCAAAGTAGACGCGCCTGCTTCGCAAACCGTAGGAGCGTCGCTGGCGGCGCGATTCCAGGCGTTGGATTATGCACTTCATGCACCCTACGGATCGCCCTCGCGGGCGTTACCTCCACTGCGTTCCGGTTCGCGCCGCCAGCGACGCTCCTACAGCAAGGGAGGGGTTATTCCGTAGCCGGCGATTCTTTCACAGGCCGGTTGCGGTACCAATCCAAACCACTGACCGCGCCGTTGATCAGCCAGGCGGCTGCCACCAGGCCGCTGGCCATGGGCCAGCCCCAGGTTTCCGGCAGCAGGTCGGTGCCGGGTACAAACACCAGGAACAGCACGGTCTCCAGTACTGCCAGCAACAAGGGGGCCGCCAATCGAGCCGGGTAATGCAGCTCAATGCCCAGCCAGCGCAGAACGGCGCCGCCCATGCCAAGGCCAAGCCAGATAACGATCAGACCACCAATAATCACTGCCACCGTTAACGCTCCTGTTCCTGTTGTCCGTAGAGTGCCTCACGGCCGTGCCGGACCGCCATGCCTTCGCGCACTTTTTTCGGCAAGCCGCCCACCACCAGGGCGTAGGAATGGTCGATCATGCGCTCGATTTCCCCGCGCGGGATGGAGCCATCCAGCTTGAGGGTATTCCAGTGTTTCTTGTTCATGTGGTAACCGGGAGTCACCGCCGCGAAAATATCCCGCAGCGCCTGGGCCTGGTCCGGGTCGCACTTGAGATTCATGCGCCCTTGGCCCTGCTCTTCACTCAGCGTCGCGAACATCTTGTCACGGACTTTCATGACCGCCACATCCGGCCCAAAGGGAAAATCCTTGCGCGCTTCCGGCTTGCTCAGCAGGTAGGCTTCAGCGGCTTTTGCGTCCATGATTCCGGTGTACTGGTTGGCCGGCCATTGAGAAACCGTCGCCTGTCCGTGTCGCGTTGGCAGCAACGGCCATGGAGATGATACCGCCCCTGTTACCCACCGCCTACCGCACAACCGGTCGTTTGCACCGGAACAACAGGTGGGCACTGATGAGCATGTTGCCCGGGCCCCGGGCGCATCCGCCCAATAAAAAACCCCGGCGGGTAGCCGGGGTCTTGAGCTTCGACAGTACCCTTGTGAGGTGGGGCCGAAACAGGCCGAGAGTTTACCCGCTTGCGGAAAGGATCGCGACAACCCTGCAGCGGGGAATGCCCGGGTTAATGAAAAATAATGTCACCCGATGAACAGCCTCGCGCCATGAAAGCCATGCTCAAAACACCACCGCAAGCCCATTGGCGCCCCGGAACTGGCACGCCGCAGGCTCGCGATGGGGCAGGCATGCGCCCCGTTATCAGGAAATTTCCCGGGTTTCGCGGAACAGAATCTCCGGATGGCGTTCCTGGGCCAGCTGCAGGTTCACCCGGGTCGGCGCCAGATAGGTCAGGTGACCGGCGCCATCGCGGGACAGGTTGTCATAAGCTTTGCGTTCAAAGGCCGCCAGCTCTTTATCACTGTCGGCTTCGATCCAGCGGGCGGTGGCCACACTCACCGGCTCATAGCGGCAATCCACGCCGTATTCGCCTTTCAGCCGCGCTGCCACCACATCGAACTGCAGGGTGCCCACGGCGCCGAGAATCACGTCGTTGTTACGCAGCGGGAAGAACACCTGGGTGGCCCCCTCTTCCGCCAGCTGGGTCAGCCCCTTGTGCAGCTGCTTGCTCTTCAGGGGATCGTTGAGCACCACGCGCTGGAACAGTTCCGGGGCGAAGTGGGGAATGCCGGTGAAGGCCAGTTCTTCCCCTTCGGTGAAGGTATCCCCGATCTGGATGGTGCCGTGATTGTGCAGGCCGATGATATCGCCGGAGAAAGCCTCATCCACGTTGTCCCGCTCACCGGCCAGGAAGGTCAACGCATCGGGGATGCGCACGTCCTTGCCGGTGCGTACCTGTTTGAGCTTGATCCCTTTCTGGTACTTGCCGGAACAGATGCGCATGAAGGCAATACGGTCCCGGTGACGGGGGTCCATGTTCGCCTGGATCTTGAACACGAAGCCGGTCATCTTGGGTTCGTCCGCGGCCACCGTACGTGCGGTGGCGTCCCGGGGCTGGGGCGGCGGCGCCCAGTTCACCAGACCATCAAGCATGTGATCCACACCGAAGTTGCCCAGGGCGGTACCGAAGAACACCGGGGTCAGCTTGCCGGCCAGAAAACGCTCCAGGTCGAATTCGTGGCTGGCACCCTGCACCAGTTCCAGTGTCTCGCGCAGTTCTTCCGCGTAGTCCGCGCCGACGGCCTGGTCCAGCTCAGGATTGTCCAGCCCTTTCACTTCGCGCACGTCCTGCACGGTGTGGCCCTGGCCAGTCTTGTAGAGAACGGTGGTGTCGGTGAGCAGGTTATAGACGCCCTTGAAGCTCTTGCCCATACCGATGGGCCAGGTCACCGGGGCACACTCAATCTTGAGCACGTCCTCGATTTCATCCAGCACTTCAATGCCGTCGCGGACATCCCGGTCCAGCTTGTTGATGAAGGTCAGGATCGGCGTGTCCCGCAGGCGGCACACTTCCATCAGCTTGACGGTCCGCTCCTCCACGCCCTTGGCGGCATCAATCACCATCAACGCCGAATCCACGGCGGTGAGGGTGCGATAGGTATCTTCGGAGAAGTCGGCGTGGCCGGGGGTATCCAGCAGGTTGACCGTGGCCCCCTTGTAGGGAAACTGCATCACCGAGGTGGTCACGGAAATGCCCCGCTCCTTCTCCATCTCCATCCAGTCGGAGGTGGCGTGTTTTCCGGACTTCTTGCCCTTAACGGTACCGGCGCTCTGGATCAGGTTTCCGTACAGCAGCAGCTTTTCGGTAATGGTGGTTTTACCGGCGTCCGGGTGCGAAATGATCGCGAAGGTGCGGCGCTTGGCCACCTGGTCTTGCAGGCTCATGGGGTTCCGACTCTGACTGGATATTTGCGAGGCGCGAGTATAGCAGCCTTGCGAATCCGTATCAGCGGGTAGCACCGCGCTGTCAGACGATACCGGAGCCCTTGAGCTGGCGCTGGCGCATCAGCAGATAGAGGGCAAAGCCCACCGCAACCCCGGGCACCACCCCCAGCAGCAACGCCAGCCAGCCACCGCGAATCTGGTAGCGCTGGCGCTCGAAGATCACCCAGATGGCGAGCACCACCCAGCACAGAATCACATCCGTGGCATAGCCCGCGGCAAAAGGATTCACAAACCCCCCGGCGGCAGCGGCGATAATGTCCGGGTTGGCCAGCAGCGGCGGAATGATCAGCACCGCAAACACCGCGCTAAAACTCAGTGCCACCAGCAATAACAATCGACAAAACAGTTTCTCTGACACAGGCTTGGTCCTCATTAACAGGTCTTCCGTGATAACCGTATCCTTGTGGATTTACTCTCGAGTGTCTACTGCAGGCTCCCAAACACTTCAGGGCAAGCGGAAAGCAGTGCTAGAGTGTCGGTTCCAGAACAACAAGGATGCCTGACCATGCCCGTTTATCTCCGCGCCTTCGCTGCCCTCTTTCTTGCCACGCTGTTGGTGGCCTGCAGCCGTACCCCGGATGCGGGTGATGCCCGCAAAGCACTGGAGGCGGAATTGGACAATGCCCACCTGGCCGGCCTGCTGGCGGTCACCGATGTGGAAAAGCGCAATGGTTACGACGATGGTGATGGCCGTTACACGTTAGAGGTGGATTACCAGTTGAAGGCGAAAGAGGATTTGAGCGGCTACACCGACCAGATCAAGGGCCAGGAAGACCTGTCCGGCATGGATCGCTTTGCCATGATCATGACCCTTAGTGCCCTGCGCATGGAGCACGGCAACTTCAAGAAGGGCGATACCTTCCAGCGCCAGCGCGTGATCACCTTCCGGGATTCCGAAAACGGCTGGATGCCGATCCAGGAGTAAAGGGAAGCTGTTCGAATCGCACCTTGCCTGCTGTAGGAGCGGCTCTCGAGCCGCGAACCGAGCGGAGCGAGGCGACAAAGATCAAGGTCTGACCACCATTCTTTCTGGAACCTGTCGAGCCTTGAGATTCCTGATCGCCCTGCGGACGATTTCCGCGCAAGCGCGGTTCGCACCTCAAGAGGTGTTATTCGCTTCGCTCACCCTTCGGGCCGCACGGCACTACGTGCGTTACTCCGCTACGCTCCGTTCCTACAGCGGCTTCGTAGAAATGACGAGATCTCGGGAACTTCCCAACCTTTCCCTATCCAGCGAGCGTAGCTCGTAGCTTGTTATTTATGCCCGCCGGAGAGCAAGCATTGCATCAGTACCGCATTCTCGTGGCCCTCTCCCCTGCGGTAATAATTCTTGCGCACACCACAGACCTCAAACCCCAGCTGACGATACAGTGCCTGGGCGCTTTGATTGCTTTCGCGCACCTCCAGATACACCACTGACATGGCATCGGCCCGGGCGGACGCCAGGGCCTGTTGCAACATCCGTCGGGCGATACCTCGGCGTTGCCAGGCGGGCGCCACTGTAATGTTGAGCACATGGGTTTCGTCGAGGATGCGCGAGAGGATCAGGAAGGCGACCAGCACATCGTCCACGGTGGCCACCTGACACAGATAGTTGTCGTTGCCCAGACAATCGCGAAAGTGGGCGCGGCTCCAGGGAGTCAACTGGGCCGCGGTTTCGATGGCCATGACCGCATCCAGATCTTCCGGCTCCATGGCGCGGATGAGCTCCTCGCGGGCGGGCTCACTCGCCATGGAAACCATTGGCCTGCATGGCTTGCCAGCTGGCCTTCTTGTGCTCGGCGGGCTCTGCCAGCATTTCCGCCAGGCTACTGACCACCAGCGCCGGCCGGCCCCCCAGCTGGAAGGGCTGATAGCGAGGCTGCTGAAACAGGGCATCACAGAGGCTGTCCGGCAGGCACAGCAGCACCCGCTCGCCACCAGCCTGTTCACAGAGGCCAGCAATAAACGCCGAGAGGGCCTGTGAGGCTTCTGCTGCCGGCATGGGCTGGTCGGTCAGCGGACAGAAGAAACGTCGCGGACGCTGGGGGCGCGCCTGAAACAGCGCCAGCAGGTTGGCCATCAGCGGCGCTTCAAACCGCCCCAGCCCCGGTGCCTGGCTGTCTTCCTGGGCGCACAGCAACCAGGTATCACCGCCAAGATGGGCCTCCAGGGTAAAGGTCAGCCCCCTGCCTTTCTCGACCGCGGGTGCCGCCGAAACGGGCTCCGGGGTCTCCGTGGGGGCTTCCGGGCTCTGGCTTTGTGGAGCCGTCGCAACCGGTGCCTCGCTGACCACCGGCGCCGCGGTCTGCGGCTGTGCCGGAGAAGGTGCAGCCTCTGCTGGCGATGCCGCCGGCGTCACCGGCTGATCGTTTTCCTCGTCCCAGTCCAGCAGCGGCGACGATGCCGCACCCGGCAACGGGGACCGGGCCACCCAGGGGGTCAGCCCCAGGGCTTTCAGGTAATGTTGTCGCTGGGCTTCATTCATAGGGCGCTCCGCACCGGTCGAATGTCCGACCAGAGACTCATACATCCGCCGCCTGCGGGTGGGCCCGTTCCAGGCCCGCCGCAAAATGGTTCAGCGCATTCAGGTAGGCCTTGGCCGAGGCAGTGATGATATCCACATCGGCACCGTGACCATTGACGATTCGCCCGCCCTTTTCCAGCCGCACCGTTACCTCACCCTGGCTGTCGGTGCCGGCGGTAATCGCGTTCACCGAATACAACTGCAGGGTGCTGTGGCTTTCCGCCAGCATCTCGATGGCCTTGAAGGCCGCGTCGACGGGACCGGCGCCGGTGGAGGTGGCCTCACGCTCCTGACCATCAATGGTCAGCACGATACGTGCTTCCGGGGTTTCGCCGGTGCGCGCCGTGGCTTCCAGCAGCACCAGCTTGAAACGCTCTTCTTCGGCGGCTTTCTTGGTATCGCTGACCAGCGCCTGCAGGTCCTCATCAAACACTTCGTGTTTCTTGTCAGCCAGATCCTTGAAGCGCTGAAAGGCCTCGTTCATGGCGGCTTCCGACGCAAAGGTGATGCCCAGCTCGTCCAGGCGAGCGCGGAAGGCAGCGCGGCCGGAGTGCTTGCCCAGCACCATCCGGTTGGTATGCCAGCCCACATCCTCGGCGGACATGATCTCGTAGGTTTCCCGGTGTTTGAGTACCCCATCCTGGTGGATACCGGACTCGTGGGCGAACGCGTTGGCGCCGACGATGGCCTTGTTGGGCTGCACCGGGAAGCCGGTGATCTGCGACACCATTTTCGAGGTGGGCACGATCTCTTTGGCGTTGATGCCGGTGTCCACGTTGAACAGATCCTGGCGGGTACGGACCGCCATGACGATTTCTTCCAGTGAGGCATTCCCCGCCCGCTCACCGAGACCGTTGATGGTGCACTCCACCTGCCGGGCACCGGCCTGGACGGCGGCCAGTGAATTGGCCACCGCCAACCCCAGGTCATTGTGACAATGGACAGAGAACACCGCCTTGTCCGCGTTGGGAATGCGGGTGAGCAGCTTGCCGATGGTGTCACCGAACTGCTCGGGAATGGCATAGCCCACTGTGTCAGGGATGTTGATGGTGGTGGCGCCGGCATCGATCACTGCCTCGATGATGCGGCACAGGAAATCCAGCTCGGAACGGCCCGCATCCTCACAGGAAAACTCCACATCCCCCATATGATTGCGGGCATGTTTTACCGCCGCCACCGCATGCTCGACCACCTGATCCGGCGCCAAGCGCAGCTTGTGCTGCATATGGATCGGGCTGGTCGCCAGGAAGGTATGAATGCGCCCGGATTCTGCCCCGGCCAGGGCTTCTGCCGCCCGGTCGATATCCGACGCCTTGGCACGGGCCAGGGAGCAAATGGTGGATTCGCGCACGGTGTCGGCAATGGCCTTCACCGACAGAAAGTCCCCCTGGCTGGCGATGGCGAAGCCGGCTTCGATCACATCCACCTTCATCCGTTCCAGGGCCTTGGCGATACGCAGCTTCTCGTCCTGGTCCATGGTGGCGCCGGGGCTCTGCTCGCCATCGCGCAGGGTGGTATCGAAAATAATCAGGCGTTCTTTGCTCATCGGGGTCTCTCTCTGGCGGGTGAGCCATCCAGCTCACCGAGCTGTAGGAACTGTGCTGGCAGGGCGAACGACGGTGGCAAGTTTCCTGCCACGCAGTTGCCAACCCGAAGCCTCTTTGCCATGCGAGCATGGCTCCTACGGTGATTTGTCGTTGGGGTTTCCCTGAATTCTACACCAGTCGCAGGGTGCGCAGCACGGCTTCACGCAGGGCCTCTCCCGCCTCTCGCCCGGCGATTCCCTCTGCCAACCGAATCTTTTTGCCATCCACCTCGGCGATCAGCGTCATGTACTCGGTGCGGCGACCATTACTGGTGCTGCTCATGCCACTTTTGAGTACGACCTGCTCCGCCCTCAGCAGCTGTCCCTTGCGGGTAAACAGGGGCACACCCAGCCAGCGGCGCAGGCTGCGCACTTCGCCACCGCGAATCCACACATCCAGTCCGCGCCCCAGCGTAAAGAGGGTGCTGCCGACAATGGCATAGCCAATCAACCCGAAGATGCTGCCCATGACATACAGCATGAAACCCTCGCTGGCGGCAGCGATAAACAGCCCGGTGCCCACGGCGGCGAAAATACCCCCAAACACCAGTAGCGCCAGCTTCATGCTCAGGTGTCGGCCCGGACGGCTTTCCAGATGCAGACCCTGGCCGGTCTGCGCCACCCGGATCTGTTCGTTGGCGGATTCCAGCGCGTCCACCTGACGCTCGCGCTGGTCGGCCATGACATGGGACTCCGGCAGACGGAAACGGCTTTCCCCCTGCCCTGCCACCACCGGGATATCCCAGCTACGTTTCAGCTTGCGCTCTTCTACCCTGCCCTCCAGCTCTACGCGCCAGCAGATATAATTGCGGCCACTCCCGGAGGTCGGCGGCTGCTCCGCCGGCACATCGAAACAGAACAGAATATCGCTGCCTTGCTGGGCGGGCTGGCAAAAGGCCCGCTGGTCAATCTGCCAGAGAATGTCTTCCACGGTCTTGCGGTCCTTGCCGCTGCCGCTTTCCCGGCCACGGATACAGCTTAGCCATACGTCCATGTCCGTCTCCCGGGGCAGTGCCTTGCCCAGGCGGATGACGCCACCCACCTGCCCCCCGGCATGGCCCGGCTCCGGGTCAAGCTCCAGGGGAGTGGGGCCGAAAAACCGGTAATTACGGCGCATTTTCCAGCCTGCCCAGGCAATGCCGGCGCCCACGGCGGGAAACAGCAGCACCATCAGAATCGCGTAGTCACCCCGGCTGACCTTGTCCCAGACAGCCAGATACGCTGGCGACGGCAGCAGGATGAAAATGGCGCCAAACCCCACCAGAAACCAGTGACCGGATTTCTCATTGCTGTGGTACAGGCCGCCATCTGCCAGCTCGGCCTTGCCCTTGCTGTCCCGGTTAAACAGAAACATCAGGCCTCCGCCCACCAAGGCAAAGACACCACCGAAGGCCAGGCCAAACACCAGTGAGCCCCAACGCAGAGTGCGATCCAGAAACGCCTCGGACGGATTCGCCGGGTTGACCCAGGCCAAGACGGTGCGTCCGTGGGTGCGAGCCGACTCCAGACGGCGGGCCAGACGCTGCCAGTAATCGTCGAAATTATCGCTGCCGCCATACTGGCTCACCGTATCGCTGGCGTAGCTTCGCCCGTTATAGTCATAACGATAGCGGGCGCTGACGCTGTAAGTGGTGGAACCGTCAGAATAACTGCGATTGAGAGTACTGCTAAGCACGGTGGCCGGCACCCTGTCCCAGCTACCGGACTGCCAGTATTGAAAGACGGGTTTGAGTCCCACAAAGAACATCACCGCCAGGCCTGCCACCAGGAAAACTCCGGGAAACAGGATGGTCATACACCCTGATCCCTTATCGTCTTTCTGCGTGTCCTGTTCTGTTTTTTCTGCGGTATTCGACACCGGTGATTCCCCCAAACAACAATACTCCGGCCAGGGCACCGTACAGGTGGGCATTCACATAAACCCGCCCGGCGATCCAGCTACGGAGATAATCCACGTCATAGCCTGCCTGCTGCTCAGTGACAATGCGCCCGGCGATCACCAGTAACACCAGCGAATGCAACCAGGGGTTACCCCGCCAGCCGATTAACAGACAGAAAACCAGCAAGCCATGAAGAATACCGGACAGGCCCACATAGTGCTGTAAACCGGTATCCAGAAAATACAACGCCAGGCCGGTTGCCAACCCACAGAACAGCAGCCAGCCCCAGAAACGCCCTCGATCCAGCAGGTCCGTGAAGAAATAACCGCACAGCACCAGCCCGGCCAGATTGAGCAGCATATGCCAGTGATTGAGATGCACCAGATGGCAGGTCAGCAGCCGCCAGATCTGACCCTGCTCGATGGCCCCACGGTCAAACCCCAGCCAGGGGTTAACCCATGCATGGGCCAGACCCAACACCACCATGAGGATCACCATCAGGGCGAAGTGCAGGCGGAGTTTGTTGTCTCTGGGTTGCATGGAGGTACCGGCTGAAAGAGAGCAGACATTATGGGGAGGCGGCAATAGAAGGTGCAACCCAAGCCGAGCCCCAACAGCCTCCCTGTAGGAGCGTCGCTCGCGGCGCGATAACCCAAAGTCTGAAAATACAGATTTACCACAGAGCGCACAGAGATCACCGAGTAAAAGAACAGGTTTGCTCGGTGATCTCTGTGCGCTCTGTGGTAAAAGTGCTTTTGGTCCAGAGCTGGTTATCGCGCCGCGAGCGGCGCTCCTACGGTGGGTTCAGGACAGATGCCCCATAAAAGAAAACCCCGCACAAGGCGGGGTTTTCTGTGGAGCGTGTGACGAGGGGGATGATTTACATCATGCCGCCCATACCGCCCATTCCACCCATGCCGCCCATATCCGGGGCGCCACCGCCGTTTTCTTCCGGCTTGTCCGCCACCATGGCTTCGGTGGTGATCATCAGGCCGGCGATGGAGGCCGCTGCCTGCAGTGCGGAACGGGTTACCTTGGCAGGATCCAGGATACCCATTTCCAGCATGTCACCGTATTCACCGGTGGCCGCGTTGTAACCGTAGTTACCTTTGCCGTTACGCACTTCCTGTACGATCACGGAAGCTTCAGCGCCGGCGTTGTAGGCGATCTGACGCAGGGGCATTTCCAGCGCACGGAAAGTCAGGGCAATACCGGCGTTCTGCTCGTCGTTGTCACCCTTGATGGTGCCGACGTTGGCCAGAGCGCGAACCAGGGCCACACCGCCGCCCGGTACCACACCCTCTTCTACCGCCGCACGGGTCGCATGCAGGGCATCGTCCACACGGGCTTTCTTCTCTTTCATTTCAATCTCGGTGGCCGCACCGATCTTGATCACCGCAACACCGCCGGCCAGCTTGGCCACGCGCTCTTGCAGTTTTTCCTTGTCGTAGTCAGAAGAAGAGTTCTCGATTTCCTTGCGGATCTGCTCCACGCGGGCATCGATATCAGCCTGCTGGCCAGCGCCATCAACAATGGTGGTGTTTTCCTTGTCGATGTTCACTTTCTTGGCGGTACCCAGATCTTCCAGGGACGCATTTTCCAGGCTCAGGCCCACTTCTTCGCTGATCACGGTACCGCCGGTGAGGATGGCGATGTCCTGCAGCATGGCCTTGCGACGGTCACCGAAGCCCGGCGCTTTCACGGCGGCGCACTTGATGATGCCGCGCATGTTGTTCACTACCAGGGTCGCCAGCGCTTCGCCTTCGATGTCTTCGGCGATGATCAGCAGCGGCTTGCCTGCCTTGGCCACATTTTCCAGGGCCGGCAACAGCTCGCGGATGTTGGAGATCTTCTTGTCCACCAGCAGGATGTAGGGGTCTTCCAGCTCGACCTGCATCTTCTCCTGGTTGTTGATGAAGTAGGGGCTCAGGTAACCGCGGTCAAACTGCATGCCCTCAACCACGTCCAGCTCGTTCTGCAGGGACTGGCCTTCTTCAACGGTGATAACACCTTCCTGGCCCACTTTTTCCATGGCCTGGGCGATGATCTCACCGACGGATTTATCGGCGTTGGCGGAAATGGTGCCCACCTGCTCGATGCTCTTGGTGTTGTCACACGGGGTGGACAGCTTCTTCAGCTCTTCCACCACGGCGGCCACAGCCTGGTCGATACCGCGTTTCAGGTCCATGGGGTTCATGCCGGCGGTGACAGACTTGAGGCCTTCGTTAACAAACGCCTGGGCCAGCACGGTGGCGGTGGTGGTGCCGTCGCCAGCTTCGTCGTTGGCCTTGGACGCCACTTCTTTCACCATCTGGGCGCCCATGTTCTCAAACTTGTCTTCCAGTTCGATTTCCTTGGCTACGGATACGCCATCCTTGGTGATGGCAGGCGCGCCAAAGGATTTTTCCAGTACCACGTTACGGCCTTTCGGGCCCAGGGTTACCTTGACCGCGTCGGCCAGGATGTTAACGCCTTTGGCCATACGCTGACGGGCTTCGTCACGGAACAGAATTTCTTTCGCCATGGTTCTTTACCTCTGCAAATCTTTACCCCGGAATGGGGTGAATACCCTTGCGGGCGTTCGTGTTCTTTCTTGGCTCTCGTACCCGGTCTTCAGCGCTTAGCCTTCGACCACGGCCAGAATTTCGGATTCGCTCATGATCAGCAGTTCTTCGCCGTCCACCTTCACGGTGTTACCGGCGTACTGACCGAAGATCACCTTGTCACCGGCTTTCACGTCCAGCGGACGTACATCACCGCTATCGGTGATCTTGCCATTACCCACTGCGATCACTTCGCCGCGGGACGGCTTCTCGGCAGCGGAACCGGGCAGCACGATACCGCCAGCAGTCTTGGTTTCTTCCTCTTCACGGCGAACCAGCACGCGATCATGCAAAGGACGGATGCTCATTTTTCCTTAAACTCCCAGTTAGTTCGGTTGACACCCGAGCCGCTTCCCCAGCGGGCAGGGCTCGACAGTCGCAATTAGCACTCTAACGAGTCGAGTGCTAATCATAGTAATGATGCCAGAGCAGTCAATAGGGAATGTGACCTTTGAAAGCGCCGGTCCCGCGACCGCCTGCAGGACACAGGAGTGGGGCCGCAGCCCCGGGTTTCAAGGGGGCGGCGAAGAAAAATACTTTGCCGGACAAGGTAGCCCCGGCGTGCCGTTTGCCGTTTTTGCGAGTCTCTGAGCAATCCGGTCATTGGCCCGACCGGGGCTGCCCACCATAATCCGGGCCATCGTGAACCGACATTGCAAGGAATCACCATGGATCTGAAGCAGAAAGTGGTTGTTGTCACCGGCGCCGGCCGCGGCCTGGGCCGGGGTATTGCCACCTACTTTGCCGGCAAGGGAGCCCGCCTGGCCTGCGTGGACCTTAGCCAGGAAGACCTGGACGCCACTGTGGCGGCCTGCGCAGCCGCTGGCGGTGAAGCCCGTGCCTACCTGGCCAATGTGGCCAAGGAGGAAGAGGTAGAGAAACTGTTCAATGATGTGGTGGCCGACTTCGGCACCCTGCACGGTGTGGTCAACAATGCCGGCATCACCCGCGATGGTCTGCTGGTAAAGGCCAAGGACGGAGAAGTGGTCAGCAAGATGAGCCTGCAACAATGGCAGGCGGTGATCGACGTGAACCTGACCGGCGTGTTCCTGTGTGGTCGCGAAGCGGCAGCCAAAATGCTGGAGCTGGGTGTCGAGGAAGGGGTCATCGTCAACATTTCCTCCCTGGCTCGCCAGGGCAGCTTCGGCCAGAGCAACTATGCCGCCGCCAAGACCGGGGTGGTTGCCCTGGCCGAGGTGTGGGCGAAGGAACTGGCTCGCTATAACATCCGTACCGGCGCCGTGGCCCCCGGCACCATCAACACCGACATGCTGGCCGCCATGAAGCCGGAAGCCCGTGAACGCCTGATTCAGGCCGTGCCCCTGCAGCGTCTGGGTGAAGCGGAACACATCGCCCGCTCCGTGGCCTTTATTTTCGAGACCGATTACTTCACCGGCCGTTGTATCGATATGGATGGCGGGCTTCGCTGAGCTGCAAGCTGCAAGCTGCAAGCTGCAAGCCAGCATGGTGTGTTGGCCACACAAAAGGGCACGCCTTCGGGCCTGCCCTTTTGTCTTCTTTCATGCTTTCCTTGTAGCTTGAAACTTGTGGCTTGAAGCTGCCTTTATGGACCCTGCATTCCGAGACGCCGTCTACCAGATTGTTGCCGCCATTCCGTCTGGCGCGGTGAGCAGCTATGGCGCCGTGGCCCGGCAGGCGGGCTTTCCCCGCCATGCCCGGTTTGTGGGTCGGCTGATGAGCCAGTTGCCCGGCGACACCCGTCTGCCCTGGCACCGGGTCTTGCGTGGAGACGGCCGGATAGCCCTGGCAGGCACGCCGGCAGGGGAAGAACAGGTACAGCGACTGCGCAACGAAAATGTCACCGTCCTGAGCGGCCGGGTACCCCGCCAGTATTTCCTGGGCCGGTAATGCCCCCGCATCGCTCCTTGCGGACAAAGTGTCTATGATGAGCCCTTCGCCCATCGGCAACATCCGCCAAGAGACTTATGCCCCCACAATCGACCAGTTGGCAGCAATCCCTGAAAGCCTTCCTGCACCCCCGTGTAGTGACCATGTTCTTCTACGGGTTTTCTGCAGGCATTCCGTTACTCCTGATCTTCTCGTCGTTATCCTTGTGGCTTCGCGAGGCGGGCATTGATCGCTCCACCGTCACCTACTTCAGCTGGGCCGCGCTGGCCTATTCCTTCAAATTTCTCTGGGCGCCGCTGATTGACCGCTTACCCATCCCCGGCCTGACACGCTGGCTGGGACGCCGTCGCGCCTGGCTGCTGGTAGCCCAGGCCACGGTGGCCATTTCCGTCTTCAGTATCTCTCTGGTGGATCCCACACAACCCGGCGCGTTGAATCTGATGGCCTTTGCCGTGGTAATGCTCGGGTTTACCGCAGCCACGCAGGATATTGTCATTGATGCCTATCGCATCGAGTCGGCCGGGGCAGAATTACAGGCGCTCATGTCCTCGTCCTATATCGCCGGCTACCGGATAGGCATGCTCACCTCCGGTGCCGGCTCCCTGGTGCTGGCAAGCTGGCTGGGCTCAACCAGCGAGGCCTACAGTTATCCCGCCTGGCAAACCACCTATGCGTTAATGGCCCTAACCATGCTGGTTGGCGCCATTACCACCTTGATTATTCGTGAGCCTGACAATCCCAGAACATCGCCCTACCAGTACAGCAGCAGCCAATACCTGAAATTCCTGACCATCTTTGTGGCCGGTATTGCCACATTTATCAGCGTCTACGTCATGACCGCCGAGCTCGCCACGGCCCTGCGCACCACCCTGACTGACCTTCTCCACAATGGGGTCTTGTCCGGGCTGATCGTGGAGACACTTCGCCTTACCCTGGCCATTCTGACGGTTGCCGTGGTGATCAAGACCCTCTCGCTGACACCGTTGTATGAAAAGCGTCTGGTCACCGAGAGCTACCTGGAACCGGTGAGAGATTTCTTCCAGCGTTACGGCAAACGATTGGCGTTACTGCTGTTGGTGTTTATCGGTTTTTACCGCATCTCGGATATTGTTCTCGGGGTGATTTCCAATGTCTTCTTTGAAGATATTGGCTTTACCAAAACCGAGATTGCCGGGGTGGTAAAAACCTTCGGGTTATTTATGACCATCGCAGGCGGTTTTCTGGGGGGGCTGCTGGCGGTCCGACACGGGGTCATACGCGTGCTTTACCTGGGGGCATTCCTGACCGTGGCCACCAATTTGCTGTTTCTCTGGCTGGCCTACGCGGGCCACGATATCCGCATTTTGTATGCGGTGATCTCTGCCGATAACTTGACCGCTGGCCTGGCCAGCGCCGCTTTTGTGGCCTTCCTCTCCCAGCTGACCAATGTGTCGTTCACCGCCGTCCAGTACGCCATTTTCAGCTCCCTGATGACGCTCCTGCCCAAAACCATTGGCGGCTATTCCGGCAGCATGGTGGATAATCTGGGCTATCCCGGTTTTTTCCTGCTGGCCAGCCTGATGGGCGTGCCGGTGCTGGGATTGATTTATCTGATCCAGCGCCATGAGGCCTTCCGGCAGTAAGGCAGCGCCCCAACCCGGCAGGGAGACAGTATACTTTTCAATCAATTGACAAACCGGCTATAGTGGACACTTACAAAAAACAACAATAAGAACACACGGATGAGTGACTCGGAACTCGATATTCTGGTGGTGGACGATGCCCGCTTCTCGGCGGCGGTGGTCAATCGTACCCTCGCCACTGCCGGTTATACCCGCATTCGCCACGCCCACAGCGCCCAGGACGCTCTCGGCCAATTGACCGAACAACCCGCCGATCTGGTGGTGGCGGACTGGCTGATGCCCGGCATGGACGGCCTGGAATTGACCCGTCGCATTCGTCAAAACGACGAAGCCAGCAATCGCTACACCTATGTGCTGCTACTCACCGCCCGCGAAGGCGTGGCGGCCTTGCAACAGGCCTTTGACCAGGGCGTGGACGATTTTGTGTCCAAATCCGCCATGACCGAGCAACTGCATCACCGGGTGATGGCGGCAGACCGGATCATTCAGCGTCACAACCGCATACAAACCGACTACCAGCGCATGCTGACCGTAAACCGTCAGCTCAAACGCCACGCCCTCATCGATCCCCTCACCGGTTTCGGTAATCGCCAGGACGCCCTGCGCGCCCTGCAGAATACCCTCAAGCAGGCAGAAAAACGGGGCGGCGCCGCCTGCCTGTTGATGCTGCGCCTGGAAGACTTCGAGGCCCTGCGTGCCCAGCGGGGCGACAAGGTAATGCAGCAGGGGGTCCTGGCGTTCAGCCGGCGCCTGCGCCAGTCGGTGCGTCCCATGGATCATCTCTGCCGGTTGCAGACCGACCAGTTTGCCCTGATCACCTGGCAACCCCAGTTGAGCCATTGTGATCCCACCGGTTTCCGGCGCTTGTATGAAGGGCTCAACCACCGGGCCTACCAGACCGCTGCCGGCTTTCTGAGCTTGCAGGTAAGCATGGCAATCGCTGCCTCCGAAGGCCATGGCAGTGCCGAGCAGATGTTCGAGCAGGCCCTGGTGGAGCTGGATCAGTCCCTCAGCGAACGGCGCATTGTCTCGGCCACCGCCAACGTGTGACTTGACGCCGCCCCACCGCGTCCCGGTTTTGAGCGTCGACACCTGGCTCCCGTTTCCAATCTGATATTGCCGCTCACGGCCATCCGCCGACAACAATCTCCCCGATCTCTGTGCTCTCTGTGCCGGCTGTGGTACAAAACCATTCTTTGCGGTTGGACACCATGCCACACACTCTTCCCCACTGGTTTTTGCTCGGGGCCGGCAATATGGGCTCGCTGGCGGCCTGGTATCTAACCCGGGCCGGGCACCGGATCACCGTGATTCGTGACGCCACCGCCTCGCCATTGAAAAAAACGCTCTGGCTGCCGGACGGACAGCCGCACGCCTTTTCACTGCCTGTGCTGGCGCCTGCGGCCCTGCCCGACCGGATCGACCATTTACTGGTGGCCGTCAAAACCCCATATACCCGCCAGGCGATGGCGACCGTGGCTGACCGTCTCGATAACGGCGCCCGGGTATTGCGTTTTCAGAACGGCATCGGCGCCCTGGACGGTTTATTGCCAGCGGGCTGTCAGCTGATGGAGGCGATCACCACCAGCGCCGTCAAAGGGCAACACCCCACCCATACCGTGGTGGCGGAAAATGCCACCTGGCTGGGTGGCAGCAGCCCCCTGCCTGACTGGTTTGCCACCCTGGCCAAACACTGGCCCCACCTGCACTGGGAGGACGATATCCGCCCGCGCCAGTGGCACAAGCTGGTCGCCAATGCGGTAATCAATCCGTTGACCGCCCTCCACGATGTACCCAATGGCCGGGTGAGTGACGACCCGGCCCTGCGCGAACAGGCCCAGCAACTTTGCCGGGAAGCAGATCAGATACTGCAGCACCTGGACCCGGCATGGCCCGGTCATTCCATGGACAATGTGCTCGCCGTGGCCCGGGCCACCGCCGGCAACACCTCCTCCATGCGCGCTGACCGGCAACGGGGCGCTCCCACGGAGGTGGATGCCATCAATGGCTGGCTGGTGAAGCAGGCAGAGAAACTGGGCTTGGCAGTTCCCGCCAACAGGCAGGTGGTCACGGCACTAACGGTGCGCTAAAACCGTGACGAAATATGCGGTTCGAGAAGCGACAACCAGGCTTTCCCAGCGGTCATGGTTTTGCTCTTCGAAACTCGCTTCTCGCAACTCGAACCTGAATGCCCCCCGCCCCACCCTTTCTGAGTCATCCCGACCGCTGCGGCTTTTACCCATCAGCACTGGAATTAGACGCGGTTTTTCGCCATCGTAGCGGGCACTTCTCCGGATTCGTGGAACACCGATGCAACCTCGACATCTTCTGGCCATAGGCCTGATTGCCTCCAGCGGCCTGACCCTGGCTGATAACGAAATCAAGGCGGTAAAAGTCAGTGGCGCCAGTCATCCCAGCCTGGCCGGGGAGCTGCCCACCGGCACCCTGACCCTGGACCGGGAAACCCTGGCCAGCATGCCCGCCAGCAACCTGACGGAAGTGCTGGATACCGTGGGCGGCCTGCAGGCCAGTCAGCTCTTTGGCATTAACGGCAGCGAGGCCAGCCTGGACCTGCTGGGCTTTGGCGCCACCGCCAACCAGAACACCCTGATCCTGCTCAATGGTCGCCGCCTCTCGAATATTGATCTGGCCAGCCCCTTCCTCAGTGGCATTCCCCTGGCCGCCATTGAGCGTATCGAGATCCTTCCTGGCGCGGGTGCAGCCTTGTACGGCAATGGCGCCGTGGGCGGGGTGATCAATATCATCACCCGCCGCCGCTATGAAAACAGCGCCGGGCTGGAAGTGAATGGCGGCAGCTATGGCACCCTTGGCGGCAGCGGCTATGCCACCGGCCAGCAGGGTAACCTGAGCGGCGCCGTGGCCATCAGCACCCTGGACAGCGACGGGTACCGGGACAACAACGCGGTGCGCAATCACAGCGCCTTCGCCGATGTGCGCTACCAGGAGGAAGGTATCGAAGCCTACTTCACCGCCAGCGGCGAAGACCAGGAACTGGGCCTGCCCGGCGGGCGCACCGACGCGCAATTTCGCAATGACCCACAGGGGACCGACACTCCCTTCGATGATGCCGAACAGGACAATTACTGGCTGATGCCGGGCCTGCGCATCGCCTTGCGCGGTAACACCGCGCTGACCCTGGAAGCCAGCAAACGCCGTCAGCAGCAGGCGTTTGAATACGTTTCCAGCGGCAGCATGGGGGAAACCGTGGTAGAGAGCATCAGCGTCACCCCCAAACTGGAAGGTCAGCACACCACCGGTAGCGCAGTGCACAACTGGACCCTGGGTCTGGATCTGAACGAATACGACTACGACAGCCAGACCAGTTTCGGTGACCGGGAACTGGAACAGAGTCAACGGGCCTGGTATCTGCACAACCTGGTCAGCCTGACTCCGAAACTGTCCGTCAGCGCCGGGGCCCGCAAGCTGGAAAGCACCCTTAGCGGCGAAGGACAAGACAAGGAGCAGGACGGCGAAATGTACGAGGGCGGGATTCGCTATACCTTCACCGGCAACCTGGCCCTGTTCGCCGGCGCCCAGCGCAGTGTGCGTATTGCCAATGTGGATGAACTGAGTCCTTTCAATCCCCCCATTGATCCGCAAACCGGCAAGGGCTACACCGCCGGGGCCAGCTGGTCCCAGGGACGTCAGCACTCCACCCTGACTTTCTGGCGGGCCGAGATCGACAACGAGATCGTCTTCGACCCAACCGTCGGTGCCTTTGGTTCCAACCGCAATCTGGATGACCGCACCGTGCACAAAGGCGTCAGCATCAATTCCCGCTGGCGGCTGGACAAGGACCTGATGCTGACCATCAATGCCAGCGCCCAGCAGGCCCGCTTCGACGGTGGCCCCTTCGACCGCAACGACGTCCCGCTGGTGCCGGAACAGACGATGCAACTGATTGCCGACTGGCAGGCCCTGTCCTGGCTGTCCACCCAGATCAGCCACCGCTATGTGGGGGATCGACGGTTTGAAGGGGACCTGGACAACCGCTTCCGCAAACTGGACCACTACCGCACCACGGACCTGCAGCTGACTGCTCGCTACCGGGCCATGTACCTCAAGGCCGGGGTCTACAACCTGGAAGATCACCAGGTGGTGGATTACGGTAACTTCAGCAACACCACAAACACGGCCACGCTGTATCCGTTACCGGAACGTCATTACCGCGCCGCGTTTGGCGTGGAATTCTAAGGTCATACCCCAACCCCGTTGGAGCCTTGCTTGCAAGGCGAATGAGGTTAACGCTTCGCCTTGCAAGCAAGGCTCCAACGGGAAAAGAGTGATACGCGCCCCCATCAGGAGCCACCATGAGCGACAAGGACAAAACCCGCATCAACCGGGTGATTACCCGCACCGGCGACCGTGGCGACACCGGGCTTGCCGATGGCAGTCGGGTGAGCAAATGGCATCCGCGCATTCAGGTACTGGGTGAGCTGGATGAGCTGAACAGCGCCCTGGGGGTACTGCGAGCCCGGTCCCTGGATACGGATCTGGATACCGTGCTCGGCCTGGCCCAGCAATTGCTGTTCGATATCGGTGGCGAGCTGGCGATCCCCGGTCGCCGGGTCATCGACGATCACGATCTGGTGGAGCTGGAATCCCGGGCGGATACCTTCAATGCGGAGCTGCCGCCGCTGAAAGAGTTCGTTCTCCCCGGGGGCCATCCGGATGCCGCCTGGTGCCATCACTGTCGCACGGTCGCCCGGCGCACCGAACGCCACCTTGTTGCCCTTCTGGAAGCCGACGAAGACGCCGTCAATCCGGTCAGTCTGGCTCTGATCAATCGCCTTTCTGATCTGCTATTCGTGATGGCCCGGGTGATCAATCTGCGCCAGGAATCGCCGGAGACGCTTTGGACGCCGAAAGGCTGAGGAACAAGTTGCAACGGCCATTGTGAAAACATTGTGCAACCCTGACGCAAAAGCAAAGGCCCGGGCTACACTGTAAGCCCGGATTGACGATGTTTTGCCATGGGCATCCGCAACAAACTCTTTGTCATTTTCCTTTCCACCTTCCTGGTGCTCACCCTGGCGGCCAGCGGTTTCTATTACCTGGCCTTTCTTGGCAGCCTGGAAACCTATCTGGATGAACGCCAGCAGGCCCAGGTAGAAAGGCTGGCAGATCATCTGGGGCTGCTCTACCAGCAGCGTGGCGGCTGGCAATTCCTGCTGGACGATCCCCGTCTGCTTAAACGACTCTACCGGCTGGCCGGCGACCGGGATGATGACCGGGACAGCCGTGCTGATCACCGCCACCTGCAACTGCTGGATGCACATCGGCAGCGGCTGCTGGGCCCACCGGTGCCACCGAAATTCCGTTCGGAAATCCCCGTCCAGGTCGGCCCTGGTATCGTTGGCTACCTGACTTACCCGGACCAGGAAGCCATCCGCGACAAGCTGGACCAGCGCTTCATGGGCCGCCAACTGCGCTTCATCGGCTGGATGCTGTTTGTCGGTGTCTTGCTGTCACTGCTGGTCTCCTGGCTGCTGGCTCGCCACCTGGTGGCTCCGATTCTGGCCCTGTCCAAGCACACCCGCGATCTCCAGGAAGGCCATTACAGCGCCCGTCTGGAAAGCCGGCGCCGGGACGAACTGGGTACGCTCACCGACCAGGTGAATCAGTTGGCAGAGCGCCTGGACCAGGGCCAGCAGGCCCGTCAACGCTGGTTCTCGGACATTGCCCACGAACTACGCACCCCGGTGGCAATCCTGCAGGGCGAACTGGAAGCCATCAGCGATGGTATTCGCCCTCTAAGCCCGGCGTTCATCAAATCCCTGGAAGGAGAAGTGGCCCAGCTCACACACCTGATCAACGACCTGCACGATCTGGCGCTGGCCGACGGTGGCAATCTGCGTTACCAGTTCCATCGAGACGATCTGGCGGACCTGCTTGGCGAGGTGGTCGATAGTTATCGCAACAGCTTTAGCCAGCAGAGCATCAGCCTGGAAACCCATCTTCCCGACCGAGCCGTTATCGATATGGACCCGGTGCGTATTCGCCAGTTGCTGGACAACCTGATGCAGAATTCGCTCAAGTACACGGCCAGCGGCGGGACCTTGAGCCTGTCCCTGACACAGCAGTCAGGCCAATGGGAACTCCTGGTCGACGACAGCGCCCCCGGCGTGCCCGACGATGCCCTGCCCCGCCTGTTCGATCATCTCTACCGGGTGGAAAGCTCTCGCAACCGCCGCACGGGGGGGGCCGGCCTGGGGCTGGCTATCTGCCAGCGGATTGTTGAAGCCCATGGCGGCACCATTGCGGCAGCACACAGTCCTTTGGGCGGCGTTCGCATCCGCATTACCCTGCCGGGAGGCGCCCCATGAATCGCATCCTGATCGTGGAAGACGAGCCCCGCCTGTCACAACTGATGGCGGACTATCTCCAGCACGCGCACTTTCACACCGAGCAGACCGACAGCGCAAGGCAGGCCATGGCGTTGGCAAAAAAGGAACACTTTCAGGCCATTCTGCTGGATCTGATGCTACCGGATGGTGATGGCATGGAAGTGTGCAAGGCCATTCGCCAACACAGCCAAGTGCCGATCCTGATGGTCACCGCCCGGGTGGATGAAGTGGATCGTCTGCTGGGCCTGGAGCTGGGCGCCGATGATTATATCTGCAAGCCCTTCAGCCCCCGGGAAGTGGTGGCCAGGGTCAAGGCGGTATTGCGCCGGGCCAATCCGCAACAAGACAGTTCCGCCCCCACCCTGACTCTGGACGAGGAGCGTTATGAGGCCGTCATGGGTTCACAGCGGGTCGCTCTCACCGCCATTGAGTTTGCCCTGCTTGGCACCCTGGCCCGCCACCCCGGCCGTATCTGGTCCCGGGACCAGTTGATGGATGAAATCTACCAGGATCACCGGGTAGTGTCCGACCGCACCATCGACAGCCACATCCGCAAACTGCGCCGCAAACTCAGCGACGGGGATGACGCATCCCATGACTGGATCGGCAGTGTTTACGGAGTGGGATACCGGTTGGAGCAGCCATAACAGTCGCAAGCGACAAGCCTCAAGCTGCAACATGGTGAAAGGTTTTATGATCGAAAACCGCTGAGGCCGCGCCCCTACTTTGGGCGCGGCCTCAGCGCTGAAAAGCACAGAATCCAGGATTCGCGTTTTAGCTTGCAGCTTGAGGCTTGTAGCTTGTCACTGCTTCTTCCTTTTTTCCTGCATATTCCTTGCACGCTTCCCGCCCATACTGATCCCACACATTCACAGGGACTCACAGAGTCACAAGGAGAGCATCATGAAAAAACTGGCTATCGTTGCCCTGGCTATCTTTACCACTTCCGCTTTTGCCTATGGCCCCGGTCATAAAGGCGGGGAGCAAATGGTTGAGCGCCTGGAAAAGAAACTGGAACTGAGCGAAGCGCAAAGCACCCAGCTCAAAGCGATTTTTCAGGAGCAGGGCGAAAAGATGAAAGCCTTGCACGAAGAAACACAAAGCAAGATGAACCAGGTATTGACCCCGGCGCAGCAGGAAAAGCTGGCTGAGATGAAAGAGCAACGCAAGGCACGCTGGGAAGAACGCAAGGAAAACTGGAAGGAAAACAAGGGCAAGCGCGGAGAGTAATCCGCGCTAATGCCTTATCCCGCGCGATACACAAAACCCGGCCATTAAAGACCTGGGATAATGTCTGTTCTTTGCCGTAGGAGCATCGCTCCCGGCGCGATTCCAACGTAGCAATCGCGCCGCCAGCGATGCTCCTACAGCAACGCCCGTCGCATATCTGTCAACAACTGGCTCAGGTAGGTCGTGAACCGGGCCGCATCGGCCCCATCAATCACCCGGTGATCATAGGACAGGCTCAACGGCAGCATCAGCCGAGGCTGAAACTGCTCACCATCCCAGACCGGCTGCAGGTCGGACCGGCTCACCCCGAGGATGGCAACTTCCGGCCAGTTCACGATGGGGGTAAAGGCCGTACCGCCAATGCCTCCCAGCGAGGAGATACTAAACGTCCCTCCCTTCATGTCCGCCGGTGTCAGTTTGCGGTTACGCGCCTTTTCCGCCAGCTCGCCCATTTCCAGGGCAATGGCCTTCAGCCCCTTCCTGTCCGCATCCTTAATCACCGGCACCACCAGCCCATTAGGCGTATCCACGGCGATGCCGATGTTGATGTAGTGTTTCTGGATCAGCGCCTCACCACTGTTTTCCAGGGAGCTGTTAAAGCGGGGGAATTCCTTCAAGGCCCTGGCACAGGCACTGACCAGAAACGCCAGCATGGTCAATTTGACGCCCTCTTTTTCCAGGGCCTTGTTCTGCTGTTTGCGGAAAGCTTCCAGGTCAGTGATATCCGCATTGTCATGCTGGGTGACATGGGGAATGGTCAGCCAGGAGCGCGTCAGGTTCTGGGCGGACACTTTGCGCAGCTTGTTCAATTCCTGCCGTTCAACCTCACCAAACTGGCTGAAATCAATCTCTGGCAACGCCACGGCCGGGCCACCACCGGAGGCAGCCGGCACACCCTCGAGGCGCTGTTTCACCCAGGCATGCACGTCTTCCTTGAGGATACGTTCCTTGGGCCCGCTGCCATGGACCTGGGCCAGATCCACGCCCATTTCCCGGGCCAGCTTGCGCACCGCGGGTCCGGCATGCACGGATTTGGAAGGAGCCCCGGAATCTGCCGCTGGCGACGATGAGGCTGCCGGCGCCGGTTTTTGCGTCTGCGCAGTTTGAGCTTGCTGTGAAGCCGGCGTTGTCGCGGGTTCCTCTGGCTTCTCGTCTGCCTCGCCTTGCTGGTCCGCTGTCGGCTGGCCGCCGGACACAGCCATGGTCAGCAATGTATCACCGGTACCCACCTTGTCTCCGACTTTCACGGCCACCGATTCGACCTTGCCGGCGGAAGGTGCAGGAATTTCCAGGGACGCCTTGTCCGATTCCAGTACCACGATGACCTGTTCCGCCTCCAGACTGTCGCCGACAGCCACATTCACTTCGATGATTTCGGCGGAATCAATATCGCCCAGATCCGGCACGGTAACGGTCTCGCTGCCACCACTCCCTTGTGCTTTCGGCGTGTCAGGCGCATCCGTTTCCGGCGGCGTTGATTCCGGCTCTGTTTTGTTCTCCGTGGTTGACGACTCATCACGGGTCGCATCGGATTCTACGGAAGAGGCATTCTCCGACTCGCCGTCGGCCTCCACTTCCATCAGGTCATCGCCCTCCTTGACCCGGTCGCCCACCTTGACGCCGATGGCGGTAATTTTCCCCGCTTGCGGTGCGGGGACTTCCACCGTGGCCTTGTCAGATTCCAGGACGATAATGGTGTCCTCTGCGGCGATGGTATCGCCGACTTTCACGCTGATCTCGATGACGTCAACAGGATCACTGCTGCCCACATCGGGAACACGAATCATGGTCTTACTCACACCGGTCTCCTTTTATGAGATCACGTTGGGGTGCGATCAATGCATCACCGGATAGGGTTTATCCGTATCAATGCCGTATTTTTCGATGGCCTGTTTCACGGTCGCCACATCCACCTTGCCTGCCTTGCGTAACGCATTCAGTGCCGCCAACACCACAAAGTAGCGGTCCACTTCAAAGAAGTGTCGCAGTTTCTGACGGGAATCACTGCGGCCAAAACCATCCGTGCCCAGCACGGTATAGGGCGCATGCACCCAGGGGCGAATCTGATCGGCGAAGGCACGCATGTAATCGGTGGATGCAATCACCGGACCTTCGCGGCCATCCAGGCATTTCTCTACCCAGGTAGTCTCACGCTCCTGATCCGGATGGAGGATGTCGTCCCGATCCAGACGCAGACCTTCACGGCGCAGTTCGTTGAAGCTGGTGACACTCCACACATCTGCCGCCACACCGAAGTCATCCCGGAGCAGCTCCGCCGCTGCTTCCACCTCGCGCAGAATGGTGCCGCAACCCAGCAACTGCACGCGGGGGGATTTTTTGGTTTTTCCCTTGCCTTCACGCAACAGGTACATGCCCCGGCGAATACCTTCTTCGGCCCCCTCCGGCATGGCACCGTGCACGTAGTTTTCGTTCATCAGCGTCAGGTAATAGAAGACCTTTTCATTGTCTTCATACATGCGTTTCAAGCCGTCATGGAGGATCACCGCCAGCTCATAGCTGTAGGTCGGGTCGTAACTGACACAGTTGGGGACCGTGCTGGCCAGGATGTGACTGTGACCATCCTGATGCTGCAGCCCTTCCCCATTGAGCGTGGTGCGTCCGGCGGTGGCGCCCAGCAGAAAACCGCGGGCCTGACTGTCGCCAGCGGCCCAGCACAGGTCTCCCACGCGCTGGAAACCGAACATGGAGTAATAAATGTAGAACGGGATCAGGGTGAAATCGTGCACGCTGTAGCTGGTGGCGGCAGCCAGCCAGCCGGACATGGCGCCCGCTTCGTTGATGCCCTCTTCCAGGATACGACCCTTCTTGTCTTCCCGGTAATACATGACCTGGCCGGCATCCTCGGGCTCGTATTTCTGACCACCGGAGGAGTAGATCCCCAGCTGCCGGAACAACCCCTCCATGCCAAAGGTACGCGCCTCATCGGGCACGATCGGCACCACTCTCTCGCCGATCTGCTTGTCCTTGATCAGCGCGCTCATCATGCGCACAAACGCCATGGTGGTGGAAATTTCCCGATCGCCACTGCCTTCCAGGAAGTTGGCAAAAATATCCAGCCCCGGCAGAGTCAGCGCCTGGCTGGCCTGCTGGCGACGCACCGGCATATAACCGCCCAGCTGGTCGCGCTGCTCTTTCATGAAGCGCATTTCCGGAGAGTCGGCGTCCGGCCGATAATAGGGCACGTCCTTGAGCTGTTCGTCGGTGAACGGCATATCGAAGCGATCACGGAATTCCTTGAGACTTTCCAGATCCAGCTTCTTCATCTGGTGAGTCTTGTTGACCGCTTCACCGGCACCGGTGGCGTACCCTTTTACGGTCTTGGCCAGGATCACCGTGGGCCGACCGGTGTGGTTCACCGCCGCATGGTAGGCCGCGTATACCTTGAACGGATCATGCCCACCACGATTGAGGCGGTACACTTCATCGTCGGACATATGCTCCACCAGCTTCTTCAGCTCCGGGTACTCACCGAAGAAATGCTCACGGGTGTAGGCGCCGCCGTTTTTCTTGTAGGCCTGGTATTCCCCGTCCACGCACTCTTCCATGCGCCGGCGCAGCAGGCCCTGGTTATCCCGTTCCAGTAGCGGATCCCAGAGTCGTCCCCAGACCACCTTGATCACATTCCAGCCGGCTCCACGGAATACGCCTTCCAGTTCCTGAATGATCTTGCCGTTACCGCGCACCGGGCCATCCAGCCGCTGCAGGTTGCAGTTGACCACAAAAATCAGGTTATCCAGTTTCTCCCTGCCAGCCAGGGCCAGGGCACCCAGGGACTCCGGCTCGTCCATTTCGCCGTCGCCCAGGAAGGCCCATACCTTGCGGTCATCCTTCTGGATCAATTCACGGTTTTGCAGGTATTTCATGATATGGGCCTGATAGATGGCCTGGATCGGCCCCAGCCCCATGGACACGGTGGGAAATTGCCAGAAATCCGGCATCAACCAGGGGTGCGGGTAGGAGGACAGGCCCTTGCCATCCACTTCCCGACGAAAGTTGTCCAGCTGCTCTTCGCTGATGCGCCCTTCCAGGTAAGCGCGGGCATACACCCCCGGCGCGGAATGGCCCTGGAAAAACACCAGGTCCCCTTCGTTTTTATCGCTGGGGGCCCGGAAGAAATGATTGAATCCCACATCGTAAAGGGTGGCGGAGGACGCAAAGGAGGCAATATGGCCCCCCAGTTCGTCGTCATTCATGTTGGCCCGCATCACCGTGGCCAGGGCATTCCAGCGCACCAGAGAACGCACCCGGCGTTCCATGAAAATATCACTGGGAATCGGCACTTCGTCCTTGGCGGGAATGGTATTGAGGTACGGGGTATTGAGGTGGGTTCGGTGGATGCCCTGTTCCTGGGCCTCATTGGTGATGGTATCCAGTAACCAGGCGGCCCGCTCCGGGCCTTCGCGCTCGACGACGGACTCCAGGGCTTCAAGCCACTCCCGGGTTTCCGCCGGGTCCATATCATCAAAGAAACTTCTTTTGTGCATGGGCGTGCGTCCTTTTTCGCGTTGCCAGGCGGCACGACAGGATCACTGCAGCACCGCAGAAATAAACGCCCGGGGGTGTTGGGCGAGCCACTACAAGCACTTTCCATACTAGCCGCAATGACTGGCCGGTCAAATGACGATAATCACCAGAGGCGGGTCACAGGCGGATGTTTTGGTATGGCAAGATCCCTTTCAGCATGACCACTGCCGCTACAGGACGACATCAGACCTAAGTCTGATCAAGAGAAAAATACTTCGACACTTCCCGTAGGGTGCACTGAGCCCAAACGAACTGCACCAGTCAAAGCCGGAGTGGTGCAGTTCGCTTGGGCTCAGTGCACCCTACGCATGTCCAGAACACCTTGGGTAATTATCGTCAGATCACGATGATCCACAGCGCTGACAGGATCAGCCAGATGGCAACACAGCGCAGCAGCAGCCCCTGCAGTGACTCCAGATGATCCAGGGCAGCAGACAGGGAGCCTGGCTCCCCTGACGGTGACGTTTCCAGTGCCACATTGACCACCTGCTGAAGGGAGTCGCCGCTATGCTCCTGACGCAGCCAATGGCCCCGCATTTTCTCCATCACTGCGGTGAAGTCGCCGGCCAGCGCCATGCTCAACACCAGCAATCTGTTCGCCGGCCAGCAGGCCCAGCCATCCAGGCGGGCCTGCCAGCTATTGCCCTGCTCTTCACCGGCCCGGCTCAACCAGGCCCGGTTCAGCACCACCAGAAATGCCGCACCGAAACCCAGCAGCACCAGCCAGAAAATCGCCACAAAGAGGCCCTGTTCCCGGGCCAGAATTCTTTCCGTCAGGGCACTCTGGTAGTCAGGGTCCCCCGGCGTTCCGGTCACATCGAATTCATCCGTGGCCAGAGCAGCAAAGCCTTCCGGGTCGTTCATGCGGCCACGCACCAGCAATTCATCCACATGACGAAACTCGCTTTGCCCACCGACCAGCCACAGCATCAGTGCAATGCCCAATGCCAGCACCAGCAGCTGCCCCCAGAATCCATCCAGCCAGCACGTCAGGGCCGCAATCAGCACTGCCGGCAACAGCACCGCCAGCCACCAGACCCGTTGCCCCTGCCCCAGGCGATTGCTCCATTGCTGCAACCAGCCCTGATGACGCTGCGGATTGCTAATCCAGAGCGGCCAGCTGGTATCCAGTCTGCGTAGACCAAGCACCAGTATCAGCACCAGAAATTTCATGCCATTTCCTCCTTGAATGCAGCCAGGCGGGCCCGGTAATCCGCCCAGTCGAAAGCGGGCCCCGGGTCGGTCTTGCGACCCGGGGCAATATGTTCATGGCCGGTGATACGGGTATCGTCAATCGCCGGATAATGGGTCTGCAACAGCCAGGTCAGCTCCGTCAATGTCGCGTACTGTGCCTCTTCATAGGGGACAGTATCTGCGCCTTCCAGCTCAATGCCGATGGAAAAATCATTACAGTTTTCCCGCCCGGCAAAGCAGGATATGCCCGCATGCCAGGCACGCTGGTCGCAGGGAACAAACTGCAACAGGCTGCCGTCGCGCCGGATAAGGAAGTGAGACGACACGGTAAGTTGGTGGATTTCGCGGAAGTAGGGATGGTCGTCCGGGTTCAGGCAGTTCTGGAACAGGGCCTGAATATAATCACCGCCGAACTGCTCCGGCGGCAGGCTGATGTTATGGATCACCAGCAGGGAAATGTCATCGGGGTCGGGACGGAGGTTGAAATTGGGTGATGGACACCATTGTGCCTGGTCAACCCGGTGTTCGTTGAGGGTGAGCACCCGCGCTAGCTCCTTATTCCCGCGCGGTGCCGACCAACCTAATGTTGAACGTTGGCCTGCATACGGCGCAGGTCGCCAATAACCGCTTCCAGAGCCCGATCGAACAGGGCTCCCTCTTCGATGAGTTTAACAGTCCCTTCATGCAGGGCAACGGCCAGGGTGTATGCGGTAAACTCTTCCACCTTGATCCCCCGGCGGTTGGTAAACACCATCTTGACGCCGCCACGGATGTTGGCTGCCAGTTTGGCCCGGCGAGGCTCGTCACCCTCGACAATTTCAATCCACTGACCCGGAGAAAGCTGGCCGGCTTTTTTCACCAGAAAATGGTTTTCCGGTAAGGCCGCGCTCTGTTCCTGCTGCTGAGGCTCCGCGGCCGGCATTTCCGGCTGCACCGCCACGCGCTCGGTTTCCAGGCCTTTGAGCAATTGCTGGTGTACATCCCGGAATTTGGTCAGCAGCTGCTTCGCTTCGGCATCATCGTAACTGATCTGACCCAGGCCATTATGGAGGGTTTTGAGCAGTTTCGGGCTGAGTGCCTTGAGCTTTTCCAGAGCGCCCTGATCCCGATGCGGGAGAACACTCCAGACGACGCCGTCGACGACCTTGACCTGCTGTTGCCAGGCTTCACTGTCAGCCCCTTCGCGCAACCAGGTCAGGTACAGCACCTGTTGCCAGCCCTGCCGGAGCAGACGTACCACCACATCCGGTAATTGGCGCCCTGCCATGCGCTTGTCCAGCACGGCCACCACTTCCTGGCGTGCCTGCTCGGCGCGGGCCTTGCCCTCTTCCGCCTCTCGGACACGTTGCTCCACCCGTTCTGAACGTGAGCGCTGACTATCAAAAAAGCCCTGGAATTCATCAAGCAGGGTGGCAAACAGGCTGGCATCATCCTCGAAATCATCGATGATGCGGTGTACTGCATGGTTGATACGCTGATACAGGTCATCCTGAATGCCCTGCTGCGGATCCCACTGGTTACCCGCCCGGGCCAGCATGTTGAGCAGCAGCCGGGCTTCGTGATTGTCATTGCTGAAGAAGGTCTTGTCGGTGATTGCCACTTTCAGCAGGGGAATCTGCAAGCGGCCGATCAATGCCTTGATCTCCGAGGGCAGGCCCTCGTCATCAAGAATAAAATCAAACAGCAGGGACACCAGGTTGATCACATCGTCATCGGCCTGATCCAGGGCATGGATGGCTTCACCATGCTCACTGTCGAGCAATTCGGAGAGATCTTCCTTCAGGTTGGCCCGCTCGCCGTCTTTCTCACTCAGGCTTCGCTCCACCCGCTGCAGGCGATTTAGCACCCCCATCAAATCATCGGAGCTGACCTGGTGAACGGAGGCCGCATTGGCCACCGGGGCGCCATTCAGATAGGGCACACCATTCTGCATGACCGCCATAGCCGCGTTCATATCAACGGCGGGCGCGGCGCCGTTCGCCGGCGCAACACCGCCCTGCATACCACGCATGGTGACCAACAGCTCTTGGAGCAAGCCGAACATCTGGTCGTTACCGCCAGCGCCAGCACCGGAGGACGACGACTGCCCCCCCGACAGAGAACGGTTCCCGGGTTTGCGAACAGGCGCGATGGGCGCCGTTTTCATGTCCGGCAGGACCCCGGCATCCACCAACACCTTGTTGGCTTCGGACACCATAAAGCCGGTTTCCGCCATCACCTCACGCTCAAACAGCTTGAGAATGATCAGCCTGGCCTTGATATCCAGGGACAGCTTTTCCAGCCCCTGGTTGAATGCATCCACCAACTGGCGGGGTTCCAGCGGGTTGTTGCGCTCGGTGATCTCCGCCTTGCTTTCGAACAAGTACTCCAGGCGATGACACAACACTTTCAGCTGTTCCGCGCAGCCGTTGCGGGCTCTGCGGGCCATATTGTCCAGTGCCACCGACGTTTCCAGCTCTTCTTCGTTGACCAGGGCCAGGGAGTCCAGATCAAACTTGGCATTTTCCAGAGACTCAGCCTGCTCCTGCCCCTGCCCGAGGCAGGCAAACTGGTGCTGTATGGCCTGTTTCAAGCCGGCAGTGAGCCCGGCTCGCTGCACGCGCAGCTCCCGCATGGCATCAAAATAGCGCTCGCGCTCGCTGTCGGTCTCTTTCTCGGCCAGATCGTAGAGCCGGTCGTCCGCACCATCCAGCATGTCCTCAAGGTAGGAAGAGGCCACTGACAAATAGCGGTCACGGACTTTTTCGATAGGTCTGGGCAGGCTGTTGACAGCTGCTTTGCCGGCAACCGGTTTGAGCTGGGTAACCTTGGCCATGACACCCCCGGGGATAGCACTTCACCCGTTCAGTAAATGGGACTGTGGTTTTAATACTTTACTACGCTACCACACTAGCTGCATACGAATTTTGAACTAGTTCGCACGTCAAACTTTGTGTTTAAGCCACCACAAACACGTCGCCAGCTTTCCCTGCCCGCTAAATTCCCATAGCCTAAGGCCTTTTGGGGAAATGGACGAGAGCCATGGAGCAAGCGGTTACCATTCTTAAACAGATCAGCGGTTTCCTGTGGGGATGGCCGGCACTGATTCTGATTGCCGGTACCGGCATCTACCTGACCCTGATACTGCGATTCCTGCCCCTGCGGCAGCTGGGATTCGGTTTCAAACAGATGTTCGGCCCCCAGACCGGGGTCGGAACCATCGGCGCAGGTGCCGCCCTGGCCACGTCCCTGTCCGCCACCATCGGTACCGGTAACATCGTGGGGGTCGCCACCGCCATTCATTCCGGTGGCCCGGGAGCTCTGGTATGGATGTGGCTGATCGCTCTGGTCGGCATGGCCACCAAATACGCGGAAGCCGTTCTGGCGGTGCAATATCGGGAAAAAGATGCCGCCGGACAATATGTTGGCGGCCCCATGTACTACATCCAGAATGGTCTGGGCCGTAACTGGCGCTGGCTGGCCATTGCCTTTGCCATCTTCGGCATGCTGGCCGGATTTGGTATCGGTAACAGCGTCCAGGCCAACTCCGTGGCCCACGGCCTGCAGGACAGCTTTGGCTTGCCGGCATGGATTACCGGGGTAACCCTGGCCGTGCTGGTTGGCCTGGTCGTCCTGGGTGGCGTAAAACGCATCGCCTCCGTGGCCACGTTCATCGTCCCGTTCATGGCGCTGACCTATCTGCTGGCCGGCCTGGTTGTCCTGGTGGACCATGCCGAAGCGCTGCCCGCGGCTCTGGCCCTGTGCTTTGAAAGCGCCTTTACGGGCACCGCCGCCGCTGGCGGCTTCGCCGGCGCCCTGGTCAAGGAAGCCATCCGCTTCGGTATCGCCCGTGGCATCTTTTCCAATGAAGCAGGCCTGGGTAGCGCCCCCATTGCCCATGCTTCGGCCAATACCGACCACCCCGCCCGCCAGGGCTCCATCGCCATGCTGGGCACCTTTATCGATACCATCATTGTCTGCTCCATCACCGGCCTGGCCATTGTCTCCTCCGGCGCCTGGACCAGCGGCGAGGAAGGCGCGCCGCTTTCCGCCCTGGCCTTTTCCTCCACGTTCGGGGACTTCGGTAATGTGATCGTGGCCGGCGGGCTGGCGATCTTTGCCTTCACCACCCTGCTGGGCTGGAGCCTGTACAGCGAACGCTGCACCCAGTTCCTGTTCGGTGACCGGGCCATTCTGCCCTTTCGGGTCATCTGGGTACTGGCGGTGCCCCTGGGGGCCGTGGTCAGCCTGAACCTGGTCTGGGCATTGGCGGACATCATGAATATCCTGATGGCGATACCCAACCTGATTGCTCTGTTATTATTGTCTCCCGTGGTGGTCCGCCTGAGTCGGGAATTCTTTACCAACCGCCCGGATTGAAGGCACCATCGCCGCATAACACGACCCCGCAGGCCTGCCTGCGGGGTCTTTCATTGAGTTCAGCACCGAGAACAGCATGACCATCACCCTGCCCGACTATGTGCGTGACGACATTCAGCGCAACGTAAGCTTTGCCCTGGAAGAAGACATCCGCAGCGGTGACATCACCGCCCAGCTCATCGACGCCGATAGCGAAAGCACCGCCACCATCATCACGCGCGAAAACGCCGTCATGTGCGGCATTCCCTGGGCGGATGAAGTGTTCCGGCAACTGGGCGATGTGCAGATTGAGTGGCATGTAGAGGATGGTGATCGACTGACTGCGGACACCACCCTGTGCACCCTGAGAGGCAATACCCGCCAGATTCTCACCGGCGAGCGTACTGCGCTGAACTTCCTGCAAACCCTGATGGGCACCGCCACCACGGCGCGCCGCTATGCGGATGCTGTGGCAGGCACCACCGTGACGATTCTGGATACGCGGAAAACCCTGCCAGGCCTGCGAGCTGGCCAGAAATACGCCGTGCTCTGCGGCGGCTGCCAGAACCATCGGGTGGGGCTGTACGATGCGTTTCTGATCAAGGAAAACCATGTGGCGGCCTGCGGAGGAATCACCGCCGCCATTGAGCGGGCGCGGGCACTGGCGCCGGAGAAGAAGATTATTGTGGAAGTGGAAACGCTGGCAGAGCTGGAAGAAGCCGCAGCGCTAAAGCCGGATCAGATTATGCTGGATAATTTCAGCGCCCGAATGCTGAAAGAGGCCGCTTCTGTCACCACCGAATCCGCTCTGGAAGTGTCCGGCAACCTGACCGTAGAGAACGCCAAGGCTCTGCCCCACAACCACGAATGGTTTCTTTCCTCAGGAGCATTGACCAAGCATATACACGCCACCGATTTATCCCTGCGGCTGCAATCATGATCGCCGCCATTGACTCAGAGTATATTGTTTAACGGTGCCGGAGACGGCAGTACCGTTTGAGACCCTGATTATTTTCAGATCTCCGACTAAAATCCGAGACACATTTCTACCGGGAAAAGCCTTTTTCTGCATGTTAGAGGCGACAGAACCCTCCCTCCAAATCACAGGTGACTGTGCCTGTTCCTGGTGACACCGGCGTAAAAGTCAGCGTGTCGCCTGCAGCGATGGGCGCATTGATTACCGGCAATGACGTGCAGCGGCTTGGCGCCGTATTGGCCGGAAAGCTGTTGGCGGTAACAGCCACATGAGTCACACCCACTCTCACATGGGCTGCCGCCTCCGCAAGACAGGCATTATCTGCCGATTGGCGTACATAATCGTTGTACGCTGGCAGAGCCACCGCCGCCATAATGCCAATGATGGCTACCACAATCATCAGCTCAATCAATGTAAAACCTCGCTGAACGTTCACAGCCCCCTCCTTCATTATCTTTATCCGGTGACTTTCCTATGACCAAAACAATGCATAAACCAGACCAGATGCGAACGAGAGAGGAAATCAATAAAAACAGAAACTTAACGGCATTCGCCAAATGAAACGACTGGGAACAGCAACGCTTTTCGGCATAAAAAACAATAAACGTCAGTTACTGAACGCGGACGCATAACGAGCATGCCGGTGAGCGCTCATAGGCGAGAGGCGCTTGCAAGTTGAAGCCGCAACATTCAATGACACGAGGAAGCAAGGAGGGGGGGGAGAGAGATGGGCAGAACATCAGAGGCCGATTCGATTCATCGCTCCGCAACAAGAAAGGCCCGGTGGTTGAACCACCGGGCCTTTCCGGGATCGGGTCAAGTTATCAGGACCCAATCATTAACACCAGGCTTACTTGGTGCAAGTACCAGAGCCATCACAGGTAATGGCGGTAGAAGCAGAGTCTTGAGCTGTGGCAGTCACCCAACTCGCGGTAACACCACCCGCACCATCTGTGGGAGCGGCGGTTGGAGCGGTAATGCTAGCGCAAGCACCGGTAACCGCAGCTGACAGGTTGTTCAGACCATTCTGTGAGTATTCGATCAGCCAGTTATTAGCTTGACCTTTGGCTTCTGCCAGACAGGAGTCAACGCGGCTCTGCTCCACGTAGTCCTGGTAAGCCGGGATAGCGACCGCGGCCAGAATGCCGATAATGGCAACCACGATCATCAGTTCGATAAGGGTGAAACCCTGTTGCATTTGCTTCTTCATGTCGTCTCTCCAACGTAAAATGTGCAAACCTTGTTGTTGAGCTCACCCCTGGCGAGCCTCTGCGCTAAACCAATGCATAGGGCGGGCCAACTTTTTGCGCATACGCTAAAATCATTATCCACGCCCCGTAGGGCGGGCTCTCCCGGACCACGGACCGCTTCCGAGGAAGGGGTCTGCAATGCCTTACACAGCGCCAGAATGAAGCTTTTTCGACAATTTTCGTCACCTCACGGCACCGCCCCGACAAAAAGCGTCACCACCAATGGCCGCCGTAACGCCATCTCGACCCACCCGGAATCCGCAAGAGGCCAACAGTGTTCTCAAGTGCCCAGGCTATCAGCAGTGGCAATTCCTCAAATCGGGGATGCATAAGGAAAGCCGTTCCGACCTGTTCAGGCACATTTCAAAACCGAGAGCAACAGGAGGCTAAGCGTCACGCAAACTTGGGAGGATCTTTAAAAAGGCCCGACAAGGTACTGATTTTGCGAGATCCACTCTTCCCTGGGCCGGCGACAACCGGTATGTTACGAAGAAAGTGTTGGGCATACCGACCATACTAAGCATAAACAAGCAGGTTGCCATGACTAGCCAGACCCTTTCCTTCAGCGGCCTACCGCAACGACTTATCAAGCAGGAATTGCTGACCGCCGAAGATGCACAACAAGCGCTACAGCAAGCTCGTCAGGAGCGTGTCAGTCTCGTTCATCAACTGGTGAGCTCCGGCAAACTCTCGGCAAGAGTGGTCGCCAATGCCGTAGCCGAGGAGTTTGGCGACCCCATCCTGGATTTGAGTGCCTTTCAGCGTGACAGCCTGATCAAAGACCTTGTCGATCCGAAACTGATTACCAAGCACCATGTGCTGCCACTGTTTCGACGAGGCAGCCGGCTTTTTGTGGCAGTCTCTGACCCGACCAATTTGCCCGCACTGGAAGAGATACGCTTCAACACTGGCCTCAACGTAGAGACCATCATTGTTGAAGAGGACAAGCTCACCCACTGGATTGATCATCTGGAATCGGAAGCGGAAGGCAGCGCTTTTGATGACCTGGATGATGATATGGGTGATCTTGATGTGGGCCCGGCCGAAGATAAAAAGGACGAGACCCAATCAGGCACCGATGATGCTCCCATTGTCCGTTTCGTCAACAAGCTGCTGCTGGATGCGATTAAAGGAGGGGCTTCGGATTTACACTTTGAGCCCTATGAAAAGACCTACCGAGTGCGATTCCGTCAGGACGGCATTCTGAAAACCGTCTCCAAACCTCCGATCAACATTGCCAGCAAATTGTCCGCGCGCCTGAAAGTCATGTCACGACTGGATATTTCTGAACGCCGCGTTCCTCAGGATGGCCGAATCAAACTGAAAATCTCCAAGACACGAGCCATCGATTTCCGGGTTAATACCTGCCCCACATTATTCGGGGAAAAAATCGTACTGCGTATTCTGGACCCGGAATCCGCCAAAATGGGCATCGAAGCTCTGGGTTATGAAGAAGACCAGAAGCAGATGTATCTGGATGCCTTGCATAAACCGCAAGGCATGATTCTGGTCACCGGGCCAACCGGTTCTGGTAAAACGGTATCCCTCTACACCGGTGTCAATATCCTCAACACGCCGGAACGCAATATTTCTACCGCTGAAGATCCAGTGGAAATCAACCTGGAAGGTATCAACCAGGTGAATGTGAACCCCAAACAAGGGATGGACTTTTCTGCTGCACTGCGCGCCTTTCTTCGGCAAGATCCTGATGTGATTCTGGTAGGGGAAATCCGAGACCTGGAAACTGCCAATATTGCTGTGAAGGCCGCACAGACGGGTCACATGGTGCTTTCCACCCTGCATACCAATAGCGCTCCGGAAACATTGACACGCCTTCGCAACATGGGGGTTCCGTCGTTCAACATTGCCACCTCAGTGGTGCTGATTATTGCCCAGCGTCTGGCTCGCCGCCTCTGTGAGCACTGCAAAACTGCCGTAGACATTCCGGAACAATCCCTACTTGAGATGGGATTCACGGAACAGGACATCGGCTCAGGTTTTACTGTCTATGGTCCGCAAGGGTGCGAAAAATGCAATAACGGCTACAAAGGCCGTGTGGGCATTTATGAAGTCGTCAAAATCACTGATGGCATTGCCCGAATCATCATGGAAGAAGGAAACTCCATCGAGATTGCAGACCAGTGTCGCAAGGAAGGGTTCAATGATTTACACCGTTCCGGCCTGGTAAAGGTCATGCATGGCGTTACCAGTCTGGAAGAAGTTAACCGTGTAACAAGCGGACATTAATTATGGCAACAAAACTAGCAGAACAAAAAAACTCCACCTTTCTTTATGAAGGCGTTGATCGCCAGGGAAAGAAAGTAAAAGGAGAGACTGCGGGCAAGGGGCCCGCTTTGGTACGTGCCGAATTACGCAAGCAGGGCATTAACGCCAAGAAGGTAATAAAGAAAAGAGAGGTAAGTCTAGGGGGAAAGAAAAAGATCAAACCCATGGATATCGCCGTTTTTACTCGACAAATGGCGACCATGATGAAAGCCGGCGTCCCTCTTGTTCAAGCTTTTGAAATTGTTGCTGACGGCCTAGAACATCCAACCATGAAACAGCTGGTTCTAAGCCTGAAAACTGAAGTTGAATCCGGCAGCAACTTTGCCACAGCCCTGTCAAAACATCCGGATCAATTTGATGATTTATATTGCAGCCTGATCGAGGCTGGTGAGCAATCAGGTGCACTGGAAACCATGCTGGATCGGGTCGCCCTCTATAAAGAAAAGAGCGAACAGCTCAAACAGAAAATCAAGAAAGCCATGAAATACCCGGCAACGGTGGTTGTGGCAGCAGTCATTGTAACAGCAATCCTTTTGCTGAAAGTTGTACCTGTTTTTCAGGATCTTTTCTCTGGATTCGGTGCCGAGCTTCCCGCTTTCACCGTTTTTGTGATTGGGCTGTCTGATGGACTGCAAAACAATTTCCTGCTTATTGTCGTATGCATCGTCGCATTCGCAATTGGCTTTTCTACTCTCAAGAAAAAATCGGAACCGTTCCGAAACGCCCTGGACAGACTGGTATTAAAACTCCCTATTGTTGGTGACCTGGCATTCAAATCCACCATCGCGAGATATGCGCGAACTCTTTCCACCACCTTCGCAGCAGGGGTTCCATTGATTGATGCTCTTGATGCATGCGCAGGTGCCACAGGCAACGTGGTTTACCGCAATGCCGTTTACAAAGTCAAGGAAGATGTATCCACTGGTCAGCAGCTGCAATTCGCCATGCGGGCTACCGGGGTCTTCCCGGCCATGGCATTACAAATGACCGCGATCGGCGAAGAGTCAGGTGCACTGGATGCCATGCTGGAAAAAGTGGCCATTTATTATGAGGATGAAGTCGACAATGCTGTCGACGGGCTCACCAGTATGATGGAGCCTCTCATCATGTCAGTGCTTGGCGTACTTATCGGTGGCTTGATCATCGCGATGTATCTGCCGATTTTCCAGTTGGGCCAGGTTGTAGGCTGATAATGATAGAAAATTTTCTGGACGCTCTTTCCGGTAGTCCAACCCTGCTGGTTGGACTCTGTGTATTAATGGGCCTGTTGGTCGGCAGCTTCCTTAACGTGGTGATTTACCGTCTGCCGGTAATGATGGAGCGCGGCTGGAAGCAGGAGGCCCGGGAAATTCTGGAGCTTCCCCCGGAGGAGGATGGCGAGATTTTCAATCTGGTCACCCCCCGCTCCCGGTGCCCCAAGTGTAACCATGCCATTACCTGGTACGAGAATATCCCGGTCATTAGCTGGCTGGTACTGAAAGGAAAATGCAGAGAGTGCCATACGCCAATCAGCAAGCGTTATCCGGTTATTGAGCTAACCAGTGGTCTGCTGGCCGGTCTGTGTGCCTGGCATTTCGGTTACGGCCCCTGGCTGCTCTTTATGCTGTTTGCCACCTGGACCCTGCTCGCAGCGGCCATGATTGATGCGGATACCACTCTGCTGCCAGACAGCATGAATTATCCGCTGTTGTGGGCCGGCCTGCTGGCAGCTTTGATAGGGGTATCACCGGTATCCCTGCCCAATGCGGTGGCTGGCGCTATGGCGGGCTATCTTTCCCTGTGGAGCGTGTACTGGCTGTTCAAGCTACTCACCGGCAAGGAAGGAATGGGCTACGGTGATTTCAAATTGCTGGCCGCCCTGGGGGCCTGGACGGGCTGGCAATATCTCCCGCTGATTATCCTGTTGTCTTCCGTGGTGGGACTGGTGTTTACCCTTCTCGCGACGCTGTTCGGTGGTGAAAAACGCACCCAGATCCCCTTCGGTCCCTATCTGGCCGCCGCCGGCTGGATTGCCTTGCTGTGGGGCGATACCATCGTCAGTTCGTATCTGGGGATGTTCAGAATCAGTTAATAGTTCACAGTGAATAGTGAATAGCTGAAAACCCCTGGATAATTTTCGTTGGAGCCTTGCTTTGCAAAGCGAAGGGGTCAAGCTCCAGCGCCAGTGAAGCCTTGTTCTGGAGTAAGCATGTTCGTAGTCGGCCTGACTGGTGGCATTGGTAGCGGCAAGACCGCCGCCACGGATTTCCTGGCCCAGCAGGGCATTACCATTGTCGATGCAGATCTGGCGTCCCGGGTGGTGGTAGAGCCAGGCCAGCCCGCGCTTGAGCGTATCGCCGAGCATTTTGGTGAGCACGTTCTCACTGAGGAAGGCGCCCTTGATCGCCGCGCCCTGCGCGAAATCGTGTTTGCGGACGCGAGCGCACTGAAAGTTCTTGAAGGCATTACTCACCCGGCCATCGGGGAAGAGCTGAAACGACAGATTACGGCCAGCCAGTCCCCCTATACCGTCCTGGTTTCCCCGCTACTGCTGGAAACCAGCCAGAAAAACCTGGTGGATCGTATTCTGGTGGTTGATGCCCCCGCAGAACTGCAGGTGCAGCGCACCATGGCCCGCGACCATGTTCCTGAAGACCAGGTTGCCGCCATCATGAAAGCCCAGATGGAAAGGACCAAACGCCTGGACCAGGCCGACGATGTGATTGAGAATCACGGGTCGCTGCAGGCATTTCATGAGCAACTCACAGACCTGCATCAACGCTATCTAAAAATGGCCAACGCACTCTGAACATGTCTGATACCGATAACACCACCCGTACCTATCCCTGCCCCCAATGCAAATCGCTTACCCGCTGGGACAATAACCCCTGGCGCCCTTTCTGTTCCGAACGTTGCAAACTGATTGATCTGGGCGACTGGGCGGCGGAGCGCCATGCAATTCCCGGTGATGACAACGCACCCGGAGATTTCGAGGAGTTTTGATCGTCTGACGGGATAAGCTGCGGATTGGGCTGCTCGTGCAACAGTGCGAACAACCCCATGCCTCTTTCTCTAACAGGGGCGTAACGGGGAGAGGCGCCAACGCCTACCCTAGGCTCAATGGCACCCTACACAGGTTCAGGGACAGAGCCCGGCCAGAAGGCACGAATACCCGCCACGCCAACGGCACCGTGCTGGCGGGCCTTTTCCAGATCCGCTGGCGAGACACCCCCCAGCCCATAACAGGCCAGCGGCAACCCGGTAATCCACTGCCCTGCTTGCTGCCAACCCAGAGGGGGACGATCCGGATGACTGGCGGTGGTCTCTACCGGGGAAACCAGAACCATATCCAGCTCCAGAGACACCGCCTTTGCCAGGGCGTCCCGGCTGTGGCAGGCCGCCGATACCACACTGGGAAAACCCGGTCGCTCCCGGCAATCCATCAACACCGATTCGGGCAGGTGCAGCCCGAAGACACCCTGCAAGGATGCCTGTTCCATCCATTTTGCGGATAAAGCCCGCAACCATACCTTGATGCCCTTCTTCCGGCACAGCTCCAGGAGCTCCGGCAGTGCCGCATGCTCGCTCCACTGGCGCAGATACAACCCCGTGGAAGCGGCATCCAAACGATCGATGCCCACCTTGAGGGCGTCGAGATCCTGGTTATCCGGCGCGATGGCAAGGCGGGCAGGCAATGTTATTGCCGTCACCACCGGCCGGTTCGCCGCCGGAAATTCCAGCGTCGGCAACTCGGCAATCTCGAACCAGCGCACCGGCTGGCCTTCACGGCCCGAAGGCTCGCCCTGCCAGGCGGTGACATCGCGAAAATGCAGGGTGACGTGCAAATCCTCGTACTGGTGGGCAATCGTCATGAACGGAGAGGAAATCGCCGCCTGCATGCCCAGCTCCTCCTCCAGCTCCCGGGCCAGGGCCATCGACAGTGACTCGCCCGGCTCTACCTTGCCGCCAGGGAACTCCCAGCACCCCCCTTGATGCTTGTGGTCCGGACGTTTGCTCAGGCAGATACGACCGTCGTTGCCGCGGATGATGGCGGCAACGACGGTGATGGCGGGGGTGGTGGCTTCGGTCATAAACAACGTTTCTTGGGGAGCCTCGGAAGTGCCATGCGCGCAGGCGCAACAACGGATGAACGTCGCGAGCCGGTTCGCCTTGCGAGCATAGCTCCTACAGCGGTGATTCGTCGGGCATTCAGATTATGTGCGGTATTCCGCGTTGATCTTCACGTAGTCGTAGCTGAAATCACAGGTCCACACAGTGCACTCGGCATCGCCGCTGGCCAGGTCCGCGCGAATGTGAATCTCCGGCTTGGCCATCACTTCAGCCCCTTTCGCCTCTTCATAGCTGTCCGCCACGCCGCCCTGCTCTACCAACAGCAGATCATCCAGCCAGACGCTGACCTTATCCACGTCCAGGGACGCAATAGGAGCCCGGCCAATGGCAGCCAGGATACGGCCCCAGTTGGGATCTGAGGCAAACAGCGCCGTCTTTACCAGAGGAGAATGGGCAATGGTCTCCGCCACGGTCCGGGCATCGGATTCGCTGGCGGCACCGGCCACGGTAATTGCCACAAACTTGGTGGCGCCTTCTCCATCGCGCACCAGTGCCTGGGCAAGTTCCACGAACACACTTTCCAGGGCCTGGTACAGCAACTGGCTATGATCATCCAGCGCCTGAATTTCAGGCATCTGCGCCGTAGCCGTGCTGATCAGCATACAGGCATCATTGGTGGAGGTGTCGCCGTCCACCGTGACCCGGTTAAAAGACTTGTCCGCCAGGGTTTTCACCCACTGGTCCAACAGAGGTTTGGCGATGGGCGCATCGGTGGCGATAAAACCCAGCATGGTGGCCATGTTCGGCTTGATCATGCCCGAGCCCTTGGCCATGCCGGTAACGGTGATCGGCACACCGTCGATCTCCACGCGACGACTGGTAAGCTTGGGGTAGGTATCGGTGGTCATGATGCCTTCCGACGCCCGTCCCCAGTGATGCTCATCCAGCACGGCCAGAGCATTGGGGAGACCTTTTTCAAATGCCGGTAACGGAAACTGCTCACCGATCACCCCGGTGGAATACGGCAGGATCTGATCTTCACGACAACCCGCCGCCTCGGCCAACAGGCGACAACTTGCCAGACAGTTTTCCATCCCCTTTTTACCGGTACCCGCATTGGCATAGCCGGTGTTGATCATCAGGTACTTGGGGGCTTCTGCGGCCAAACGACTTTTTGCCACCTGCACCGGCGCAGCACAGAAACGATTCAGGGTGAAAACACCACTGACACGACTGCCTTCGGCCAATTCCAGCAATACCAGATCCTTCCGGTTGGCCTTCTTGATGCCAGCCTCAACAGCGGCAAGACGGATACCGGGGACAGGCAACCATTCTGTCTGTGTCATAACCCATTCCTTGAAAATTCAGCTACTAGCTTTAAGCGACGAGCTACTAGCCATAATAACGAAAAGCACCGGTGAAAACCGGTGCTTTTGTATTTCTCGTCGCTGGAAGCTCGTAGCTAGATTCTATTCAATCTTGCCGTGGCACTGCTTGTATTTCTTGCCCGAGCCACAGGGGCAAGGTTCATTGCGGCCTACCTTTCGCCCCTCTCGTACCACTGTCTTCGGGGGCCCTGCCTGGTCACTCTCACCGGCGGTTCCATCAGTGCCCGGTTCGGGAGCCGCCTGCATTTTCATTTTTTCAGCCTGACGACGGGCTTCTTCCTGGCGCTGTTGCTCAAGGCGCTCTACTTCGTCATCACGACGCACCTGGAAGCTGTGCAGAACACGGATCAGCTCATGCTGGATCTGGTTAAGCAGCCCCTGGAACAGTTCGAAAGACTCTTTCTTGTATTCCTGCTTGGGGTTTTTCTGGGCGTAACCACGCAAATGAATCCCCTGACGCAGATGATCCATATTGGCCAGATGCTCTTTCCAGTGACGGTCGAGAATCTGCAGCATCAGGTGCTTCTCGATCTTGCGCAGATCCTCGACACCGATCTCCTGTTCCTTGCGCAGGTAGTCCTGCTCCAGGGTTTCCACCAGCTTCTCGATGACCCCATCGATATGCATCTGGTTGTCTTCGCTGAGCCACTGGCCAACCGGCGCATTACACTGGAATTCCGCTTCCAGGGTTTTCTCCAGGCCCGGCACATCCCACTGGTCTTCCACAGAACCCGGAGGCAGATAACTGTGCACCAGCTCGGTCACCACATCATAACGAATGCCTTCCACGGACGTTCTCAGATCCTCGGTTTCCAGGATCTGGTCACGCTGGGTGTAGATAACCCGACGCTGGTCGTTGGCCACATCGTCGTATTCCAGCAGGTTTTTGCGGATATCGAAATTGCGCCCTTCCACCTTGCGCTGGGCATTCTCGATGGCACGTGTCACCCAGCGATGCTCGATGGCCTCACCGTTCTCAAGCCCCAGCGAGCGCATCATATTGCGGATCCGGTCGGAAGCGAAGATACGCATCAGATCGTCTTCCATGGACAGGAAGAAACGGGTGTAACCCGGATCCCCCTGACGGCCGGCACGACCCCGAAGCTGGTTATCAATCCGACGGGATTCATGACGCTCGGTACCGATGATATGCAGGCCGCCCGCTTCCATGACCTTGTCATGGTTGGCCTGCCACTCGGCACGGATTTTTTCCGCCTCGCTGTCCGAGGGGGTATCCATGTGCTTGATTTGTTCTTCCGGATTACCGCCAAGCATGATGTCGGTACCCCGACCCGCCATATTGGTGGCGATGGTCACTGCGCCGGGACGACCCGCCTGAGCAATGATCTGCGCTTCGCGCTGGTGGAACTTGGCGTTCAGTACTTCGTGGGCAATCTTGTCTTTCTTCAGGCGCTTGGAAAGATACTCGGAGGCTTCGATGGTGGCGGTACCCACCAACACGGGCGCGCCCTTGGCAACGGCTTCGGTGATTTCCTTGACGATGGCGTCGAATTTTTCTTCCAGGGTCAGATACACCAGATCATTGGCGTCCACCCGCACCATGGGCCGATTGGTGGGTACCACCACCACGTCCATGCCGTAAATCTGGCGGAACTCCATGGCTTCGGTATCCGCCGTACCGGTCATGCCCGCCAGCTTGTTATAGAGACGGAAATAATTCTGGAACGTGGTCGAGGCCAGCGTCTGGTTTTCCTGCTGGATATTCACCCCTTCCTTGGCCTCGATGGCCTGGTGAATGCCCTCGGACCAGCGACGACCGGGCATGGTACGCCCGGTGTGCTCATCAACAATCACAATCTGATTGTTCTGCACAATGTAGTCACGGTCCACATGGAACAGGGCATGGGCTTTCAGGGCAGCATGCACATGGTGCAACAATGCCAGATTGTGCGCCGCATACAGGCTCTCGCCCTGTTCCAGCAGACCATTACTGACCAGCAGGGCCTCGATTTTCTGATGCCCGTCTTCAGTCAGCTCCACCTGACGCTGCTTCTCATCAACAAAGAAGTCGCCGTCCTGCTCTTCGGACTGTGCGGACAGACTGGGCATCAAGCGGTTCACGGCCACGTACAATTCGGAAGAATCTGCCGCCGGACCGGAAATGATCAGCGGAGTACGGGATTCATCAATCAGGATGGAATCCACTTCATCGACAATGGCGTAGTTGAGACCACGCTGAACCCGATCCTCCAGCCGGAACGCCATGTTGTCCCGGAGGTAATCAAAGCCATACTCGTTGTTGGTGCCGTAGGTTATATCAGCGGCGTAGGCTTCCCGTTTCTGGTCCGTGGGCTGCTGGGAAAGAATGACGCCGACACTGAGACCCAGAAATTCGTACAAGGGACGCATCCAGTTGGCGTCCCGCTCGGCCAGATAATCATTCACGGTGACCACGTGCACACCTTCACCGGACAGGGCATTCAAATAGGCTGCCAGCGTAGCGGTCAGGGTTTTACCCTCACCGGTGCGCATCTCGGAAATCCGCCCCTCATGCAGGGCAATACCACCGACCATCTGGACGTCAAAATGGCGCAGGCCCATGACCCGGGTGGACGCCTCACGAACCACGGCAAAGGCTTCAGGCAGTAATTCATCCAGAGTCTTGCCGTCCTGGAAGGCCTGACGAAATTCGCGGGTCTTGAGTTGCAGGTCCGCATCACTGAGCTGTGCCAGCGCTTCCCCGTGGCTGTTGATCGTTTCGACCAACTTGCCCATGCGTTTCAGCTCACGATCATTCTTGGTGCCGATGATTTTTTTTACGATGGTACCCAGCATACAACTTCCGGTTCAGTAAACAGTCAGGCCATAAAGTCGGCAGCCTGCCAAGCGTTGCCATGCTCGCATGGCTCCGACGGCAGCGTCACAACGGACTCTGGCAAGAAAAGGTTAGCCATTCTAAACACAATAGATTGAAGAGATAAGGTGGTATTCCCGGTTATCAAGGGCCCGGAACGAAAAACGGCCCCGCAAGGGGCCGTTTGGAGCGATCCGGTTAGCGTCGCGCACGGTAAATATAAGGCTGGGGGTTCACCTGAGTGCCATTTTTCAGCACTTCATAATGAATGTGCGGCCCGGTGGAGCGGCCGGAACTGCCCACTTTGCCGATCACATCCCCGGTGCGGACAATCTCCCCGGCGTCTACCAAGAGCTCCTTGGCATGACCGTAGCGGGTAGAGATACCATTGCCATGATTGATTTCCACCATCAGGCCATAGCCTGAGCGATCACCGGAGTAGGTGACCACGCCGGCGCCGGTGGCAATAATCGGTGTCCCTTCCTTGCCGGCAAAGTCCACCCCTTTGTGCCAGGCAACGCGGCCGGTGAACGGGTCCGAACGGCGCCCGAAACGGCTGGACATCCAGCCTTTGGCCAGCGGACGACCGGAAAGATAGGTCTGATCTTCAATCTGCTTGCCGGCCAACAGGTTTTCGAGAATTTCCAGCTGACGCTCCCGACGCTCCAGGGTCTCCGCCATCTGGTTCACGGCTTCCATAAAGGACGGCAATTCGTAGCTGGCACCCTCTTCCGAGCCTTCCGGCCCACCCAGCCCTGGCACGGTGCTGAAATCAAATTCATCGCCATCAATATCCGCCACTTCCACCAACCGCTCGCCCAACGCATCCAGTCGCACCAGGCGGGCCTGGGCCTGGGCCAGTTTCAGGGTCAGCGCCCGGAATTGTTCCTGGCTGAGACGATCCAGCGATTCCAGGGCTTTCTGCTGTTCCTCCAGATGGGTGGAGAAACGTTCGGTCATTACTGGCGTATACTCAGGTTGCTCGCTGAGTTGCGATACCAGCAGGTAACCGCCAACGCCCGAGAGCAGCGGCACTACCACCAACACAGCAGCCAGCAACCAGGGCCAATGACGGGGCACCGGCAGTGTTCGCGAATGGCCACGCTTGCTGTTAATGACTAAGATATTCATAGATTCGTGTAACGCACCGACTAAAAATGAAATAATTCAAATAGTTGCACTGGTTTTCTTGATTATTTTTTACAATTGCAGGCTAGTCTAAGTAAAACCCATGAGCAAGACAACTTCTCCCAAAGCCCTGCTCGCTCTGCTGAGTGGTAACCCGACCCTCTCCCGCCTGACCCGGGAGGCCCGGAAAGCGGCCAGTGATGACTCGCAGACTCCTGCTATGGCAGACCCTCTGGACTGCCTGCCGCCGGCCCTGCGTGAGCGTGTCACCCTGGTGGAAGACAGTCTGCGCTGGCTGGCCATTGCCGAAACCAGCGCCACCGCACAGCTGCTGCGCTTTCATTTACCGAAGCTACAACAGGCGTTGCCCGGCCAGCAGATCAAGATCATGGTCGGCGGCAAACGCCAGATGCAAAGCAGCAATGTTCGTGCCAATCAACAGGACAAACCCAGATTGGCCTGGGAAAGCGCCAGGCAAATTGCGGATCTGGCGGACAGCATTGAGGACGAGGGCCTCAAGGCCTCCTTGCAACGGCTGGCCAGCCGGGGTGAATCCGAATAAATCCCGTGTCCCATAAACGAAAAACCACCCGGCGGCGGGAGAACCGCCGGGTGGCAACAGGGTTTTTCGACGTTTGTACGGTACTGTCGAGTATGACTACTCCGCCGCCGCCAACACCGGTCGCATGTAGGATACCGGGGCGTCGGTGGCATCTTCGAAGGTCACCACCTCGTAAGAGTCCTCCTGACGGAGAATCTCGCGCAGCAAGGCATTGTTGAGGGCATGGCCGGACTTGTGACCGATGAACTCGCCGATCAGGCTGTGACCCAGCAGATACAGGTCGCCAATGGCGTCCAGCATCTTGTGCTTGACGAATTCGTCCTCGTAACGCAACCCGTCCTCGTTGAGGATGCGATACTCATCCACCACGATGGCGTTATCGACACTGCCGCCCAGCGCCAGATTCTGGCTGCGCAGGAACTCGATATCGCGCATGAAACCGAACGTCCGGGCCCGCGCCACTTCCTTCACGAACGAGGTCGTTGAGAAATCGATGCTGGACACCTGGTTGCGCTCTTCAAACACCGGGTGATCGAATTCGATGGAGAAGGTCACCTTGAAGCCATCAAAGGGGACAAAAGTCGCTGACTTGTCACCCTCACGCACCGTCACTTCCTTCTTGATGCGGATGAACTTCTTGGCCGCTTCCTGCTCCTTGATGCCGGCAGACTGCAGCAGGAACACGAAAGGACCGGCACTGCCATCCATAATCGGCATTTCCGGCGCAGACAGCTCCACGAAAGCGTTGTCGATGCCGAGCCCGGCCATGGCGGACAGGAAATGCTCCACGGTACCGACCTTGACGCCGTCCTGAACCAGGGTCGACGACAGGGTGGTCTCACGGACCGCATCGGCTGACGCCTTGATCTCCACCACCGGGTCCAGGTCCACACGCCGGAACACGATACCGGTATTCACGGGTGCCGGGCGCACGGTCATGTAGACCTTTTCGCCGGTGTGAAGCCCCACGCCGGTGGCGCGGATCACGTTTTTCAGCGTTCGTTGTCTGATCATCAGTCTGTCACACAGCTGCGGGTATCCTGCAGGATACCGCTTTCCTCAACACAAAATTAGGGCCGAATTATACTGCAATGCCCAGATTTTGCACCTTTACGGCCAACCCGGCCGCCAGACCGTTAGTCGGCCTGACGACGGAGGAAGGTCGGGATATCAATGAAATCCAGATCTTCCGCGGTGTTCACCGCCTGCTGACCGCGGCCGCTGGCCGCCTGCTGGGCAGCGCGTTTGCGCTCCACGGCGGGGCGATCCAGGTCGCTGTAGTCCACCCGGCCATCCGCGGTAACGGGGGTCTGACGACCGCGTACCACTTTTAGTTCCTGCTGGGCAGCACCCAGGCCGGTGGCCACCACGGTGACGCTGATGTTGTCACCCATATCCGGGTCGATGGCAGTACCAATGATCACGTTGGCATCATCGCTGGCCAGCTCGCTGACAATGTCACCCACTTCAGAGAACTCGTCCAGGGCGATGGACTCGTTGGCGGTGATATTGATCAGGATACCGCGGGCGCCACGCAGGTCCACATCTTCCAGCAACGGGCTGGAAATGGCTGCCTGGGCCGCTTCTGCCGCCCGGCCTTCGCCGCTGGCGGTACCGGTACCCATCATGGCGGTACCCATTTCGCTCATCACGGTGCGCACGTCAGCGAAATCCACGTTGATCATGCCCGGGCGAACGATCAGATCGGCAATCCCTTTTACGGCCCCCTGCAGCACTTCGTTGGCCGCCTTGAACGCATCCAGCAGGCTGGTAGAACCACCGAGCACCGCTTGCAGCTTCTCGTTGGGGATAGTGATCAGGGAGTGAACGTGCTCTTTCAGCTCCTCGATACCTTCCTGGGCGGAGCGCATGCGCTTTTTGCCCTCGAAGGGGAACGGCTTGGTCACCACCGCCACGGTCAGGATACCCAGCTCCTTGGCGATTTCTGCCACCACCGGTGCCGCACCGGTGCCGGTGCCACCGCCCATGCCGGCGGTAACGAATACCATATCGGCACCGTCCAGCAGCTCGGCGATGCGGTCACGGTCTTCCATGGCGGACTGACGACCGATTTCCGGGTTTGCGCCTGCACCCAACCCCTTGGTCACCTGGCTGCCCAGCTGAATCACGGTTTTGGAGGAGGCATTTCGCAGTGCCTGGGCGTCGGTGTTGGCGCAGATAAAATCCACCCCTTCCACACCGGAACGCACCATGTGATCCACGGCGTTACCGCCGCCACCACCGACACCTACCACTTTAATGACCGCGCCATGCGGTACGCTGTCTTCCAGTTTGAATTGCATGGTTGATCTCCCGTTATTGCTTCCCTGTTACTACTTTGAACGTTATTTAACGTCGAATTGTCCCGGTGATGTTGCCGCGGCCCGGAACTGCCGCTTCCGCTAAAACTGCTAACCGGCCCGAGAAACTAGAAGTTGCCCTTGAACCAATTTTTGAAACGCTCTACCCAGTTCACTTCCCCGCCACCGGCAAGGGCGCGGGCACTGGTACCGTCTTTTTCCATGCGCTGGCCATACAGCAGCAGGCCCACCGCGGTGGAATAGATCGGGTTCCTGACCACGTCGGTGAGGCCGGAGATACCCTGCGGGGACCCCAGACGCACCGGCATGTGAAAGATTTCTTCAGCCAGATCCACCGCACCCTCGATCTTGGAGGAGCCCCCGGTGAGCACGATGCCCCCGGGAATCAGGTCCTCGAAGCCGGAGCGACGCAGCTCGGCCTGGATCAGGGTGAACAGTTCGTCGTAGCGAGGCTCTACCACCTCAGCCAGATTCTGGCGGCTGAGGGTACGGGGCGGCCGGTCGCCCACGCTGGGCACCTTGATGGTTTCGTCCGCACCGGCCAGCTGGGTCAGCGCGCAGGCGTACTTGATCTTGATTTCGTCCGCGTGCTGCTTGGGGGTCCGCAGGGCCATGGCGATATCGTTGGTCACCTGATCCCCGGCAATGGGAATGTTGGCGGTGTGACGGATGGCCCCTTCGGTGAAGATGGCGATATCCGTGGTCCCGCCACCGATATCCACGATGCAGACACCCAGTTCACGCTCGTCTTCAGTGAGAACGGCGTGAGCACTCGCTAACTGCTCAAGAATGATGTCATCGACCTCCAGGTTGCAGCGGCGCACACATTTCTCGATATTCTGGGCGGCGTTCACGGCGCAGGTCACCAGGTGCACCTTGGCCTCCAGGCGCACACCGCTCATGCCGATGGGCTCGCGCACCCCTTCCTGGTTGTCCACCACATATTCCTGGGGCAGCACATGCAGGGTTTTCTGGTCCGCCGGGATCGCCACGGCCTGGGCCGCGTCAATCACCCGGTCGATATCTGCCTGGGCCACTTCCCGGTCGCGGATGGCGACGATGCCGTGGGAATTGAGGCTGCGCACATGGGAACCGGCGATGCCCGCATACACCGTATGAATGTGGCAGCCAGCCATCAGCTCGGCCTCTTCCACCGCCCGCTGGATGGAGCGCACGGTGGCTTCGATATCCACCACCACACCCTTCTTCATCCCCCGGGACGGCTGGGAGCCGATACCGACGATTTCCATGGTGCCATCGGCGGATGACTGACCGACGATGGCCACCACCTTGGAGGTGCCAATGTCGAGTCCGACAATCATGTTTTCTGATGCGTTTGCCATGTCATCCATTCTCCTAAAACTAGCTTTGCTCGCCCCAGGTCACCGCCATGCCATCGGCATAACGCAGGTCGACCCGGGTTACCCGGCGGCTGTCCGTGCTCAGCACACCGCGATAGAGCCGCACAAAGCGGCGCAATTTGCTGGTGTACGCTTCACGGTCTACCACCAGCTGCATATCGTTGTTCAGGGTCAGTCGCGCGGTCAGTCGCGCGTTGACCTCCATGCTGCGAATACCCAGGTCCACATCTGCCAGCATCTTGCCCATGCTGTGATAGAACCCCATCACTTCTTCCAGCCGCTGCTGCGGCCCGCTCAGCCGCGGCAATCCGGCCAGGTCGTACTGCTTGAGCGCCTTGAACGGCTCGCCGCTGTCCGAGATCAGCACGGTGTCATTCCACACCGCCACCGGGCGCCGCTCTTCCACGGTCAACACCACGGTGTCGGGCCACTGCCGGCGAACGGAAACCCGTTCCACCCAGCTCAGGCCCTGTGCCTGCTGATAGATTTCCTCAAGCGGCACGGAAAAATAATTTTCGTCGCGAACCAGCGCCGCCAGGGCGGTCTGGATCTGCTGCTGACGGCGCACATCGGTGACACCATCCACTCCCACCTTGCGCACCGGATAACCATCCAGTGCCGCCGGCAGATAGATCACACCGACCAGCAACACCGCCGCCACCGTTCCCACCAGCATCCAGGGCACCGCTGCCGCCACCCGCTCGTTGAGCGGTACGCCGGCTTTCTTCACCGGCTTGCGGCGGGCCCCGCGCGGGGTCGCGGCCTGCTTAGCCATCACTCCGTTCCAGCGCATCCAGCAGGATTTCCCCCACCAGGGTGTCGAAATCCCGCCCGGCGGCCTTGGCTGCCATGGGTACCAGGGAGTGATCGGTCATTCCCGGTACCGTGTTCACTTCCAGCAACTGCCAGTGTCCCTGCTCGTCACGCATCACATCCACCCGGCCCCAGCCCCGGCAGCCCGCCACCCGGAAGGCGGTCAGAGCCAGTTGCCGCAGGGCCTGCTCATCGGCCTCATCCAACCCCGCCGGGCACAGATATTCAGTGCTGTTGGACTGGTACTTGGCTTCAAAGTCATAAAACGCATTGGGTGTCTTCAGGCGAATCGCCGGTAACGGCTCGTCGCCCAGGATGGCCACGGTGTATTCCGGGCCGTTCACCCAGGCTTCCACCAGCACATCGGAATCAAACTTTTCCGCTTCTTTCAGGGCCTGAGCCAGCTGCTCGGCGTTATCCGCCTTGGCCATGCCAATGGACGAGCCCTCATGGGCCGGCTTGATCATCAGCGGAAAGCCCAGGTCCATATCATTACGGCCGGCCACATAAAACGCCGGGGTTGGCAAGCCGGCGCCTTTCCACAGTTGTTTGGTGCGCACCTTGTCCATGCCGATGGCGGAGGCCATCACCCCGGAACCGGTATAGGGGATGCCCAGGTGTTCCAGGACGCCCTGGATAACGCCGTCTTCGCCGCCCCGGCCATGCAGGGCGATAAAGGCCGCATCAAATCCTTTCAGGGTATCCACGCTCTTGTGTGCCGGGTCCACCAGCTCGGCGATCAGCCCCAGATTGCGCAGCGCCTGATGGACCGCCGCACCACTTTTCAGTGACACGGGGCGCTCGGCGGAATTGCCGCCGGCCAGTACCGCTACCCGGCCAACGCTGGCCAGTTGCTTCTTCAGCAGCACCTTATCCACGCTTGGCGCCTCCCTGTTCAGCCAGTTCTTTTGCAATGGCTCCCACATTGCCGGCGCCCTGAGTCACCAGCAGATCACCGTCCTGCAGTTGGGTGGCCAGAATGTCGGCCAGCTTGGCCGGATCATCCACGAATACGGGCTCCACTCGCCCACGCTTGCGGATGCTGCGGCACAGGGCGCGAGCATCGGCCCCGGGGATCGGGTCTTCGCCGGCGCCATACACTTCCAGCATCAGCAACACATCCACCCCGGAGAGCACATCCACGAAATCCTCGTAAAGATCCTGGGTACGGGTATAACGGTGGGGCTGGAACAGCATGGCCAGACGACGACCCGGCCAGCCGGCACGGATGGCATCGATGGTGACAGCCACTTCGCTGGGGTGGTGACCATAGTCATCCACCAGGGTCGCGCTGCCACCGTCGAAGTGATATTCGCCTTGCACATCAAAGCGACGGCCAACACCGGTAAAGTTATTCAGGCCCGAATGATGGCCTCATCGCTGGCGCCTTCATCGGCGGCCACGGCGATGGCCGCCAGAGCATTGAGCACGTTGTGCTTGCCGGGCATGTGCAGCACCACATCCAGCGGCTCACCTTCCTTGCGGATCACCCGGAAAGACGTGGTCATACCCTGTTGCTGCACGTTCTCCGCACGCAGATCCGCATCGTCACTGAAGCCGTAGCGGATCACCTGACGGTTCACCCGTGGCAGCAGCTTGCGCACCACCGGGTCATCCACGCACATGACTGCCACACCGTAAAACGGCAGGTTGTGCAGGAACTCGATAAAGGTGTTCTCCAGCTGGGCAAAGTCCCCGCCGTAGGTGTGCATGTGATCCGCTTCGATATTGGTCACGATGGCACTCATGGGCTGCAGGTGCAGGAAGCTGGCGTCGGATTCATCCGCTTCCGCCACCAGATAACGACTCTGCCCCAGGCGCGCATTGGTGCCGGCGCTGTTCAGTCGTCCGCCAATCACGAAGGTGGGGTCCATACCCGCCTCTGCCATGATGGCCGCGGTCATGGACGTCGTCGTGGTCTTGCCGTGGGTCCCGGCCACGGCAATGCCGTGACGGAAGCGCATCAGCTCTGCCAGCATCTGGGCCCGCGGCACCACCGGAATCCGGCGGGCATGGGCTTCCGCCACTTCCTCGTTTTCCGTGGTCACCGCCGTGGACGTTACCACCACGTCAGCGCCATCGATATTTTCTGCCCGGTGACCGATTTCCACCCGCACACCCAGGCCACGCAGGCGCTCTACGACCGCCGACTCCTTGATGTCGCTACCGCTGATGGCATAGCCCTGATTGGCCAGCACCTCGGCGATGCCACACATGCCCACGCCGCCGATACCCACAAAGTGGATACCGCTGATGCGCCGCATCTCGGGGACGATATGGATGTTGTCGTTATCGGCCATTGGCCACCTCCTCACACAGCGTGGCCGCGCGCTCGGCGCTGTCGGCCACGGCCTGCTCGCGAGCCCGCTGCGCCATTTGCGCCAGCAACCCGCGTTCTGCAACCGGTTTCAATGTGCCCGCCAGGCTGGCGGCACTCATGTCCCGCTGGGGCAACAACAGGGCCGCGCCCCGGTCTGACAGCCAGCGGGCATTCAATGTCTGATGATCGTCCACCGCCGTGGGCAGCGGCACGAACAGGGCCGCCACACCGGCAGCCGCTACTTCCGCCACGGTCAGCGCCCCGGCCCGGCAGATCACCAGATCCGCCCAGCCATAGGCTTCCGCCATGTCGTCAATAAATTCACTCACCCGGGCCTGCATGCCCAGCGCCTGGTAAATCGGCGCGGCTTCCCCGGTGCGACCGGCACCGCATTGGTGACGCACCTGAATTTCCCGGCCCAGCACGGCCAGCAGCAGTTCCGGCAGATCCTGATTCAGCACCAGGGCCCCCTGGCTGCCGCCCAGAACCAACACCCGCAAACCACCCTGATGCTGGGCATAGCGACGGGCCGGGTCGTCCAGATTGGCAATCTCGGCGCGTACCGGATTGCCCACCCAGCAGGCGCTCTGGGAGCCGAACGCTCCCTGGAAACCCTCCAGGGTGACGGTGGCCATTTTCGACAACAGCCGGTTGGTCAGCCCCGGCACCGCATTTTGTTCGTGGACCACCACCGGCACCTTGCACAGGCGCGCAGCCAGGCCACCCGGGCCGCTGGCAAAACCGCCAAAGCCCACCGCCAGCAGGGGCTGACGCTGGCTGATCAGGTTGCGCGCCTGCCAGACCGCACGCAGCAGATTGAACGGCGCGGTAAGCTTGCGCTTGAGCCCGCCACCACGCAGCCGGGAGACGGCCAGTTCGGCAATCTCGTAGCCGTACTGGCGCACCAGCTTGCCTTCCATACCGTTCTCGGCGCCCAGCCAGAGGATCCGGAAACCGCGCTCACGGAGTTGATCCGCCACTGCCAGTGCCGGGAACACATGCCCACCGGTGCCGCCTGCCATGATCAGGATGGTGCCACTCATCGTGCCGCCCTCCCTCTCGCTTTCAGCTGCTCGGCTTCTGACCCGGCGCGCAGGATCAAGCCCACCATGGCGGAGAAGATCAACAGTGAAGAACCGCCATAACTGATAAACGGCAAGGTCAGGCCCTTGGTGGGTAGCAGCCCCATGTTCACGCCCAGATTAATGAACACCTGGGAGCACATGACAAAGGCGCAACCGTAGACCACATAGGCGTGATACAGCAGACCGCGGGTTTCCAGGCTGTGACCCAGCCGGAACACGCGCCAGCCCAGCAGCACGAAGCCGCCGATCAGAGCCAGATTGCCCAGCAGCCCCAGCTCTTCTGCCATCACGGCGTAAACAAAATCCGTATGGGCTTCCGGCAGATAGAACAGCTTCTGCACACTGTTGCCCAGGCCCACGCCGCTCCAGTGACCGCGGCCAAAGGCAATCAGGCTCTGGGTCAGCTGGTACCCTGAACCGTATTGATCTGCCCAGGGATCGGTAAAGGTCATCAGACGTGCCACCCGGTAGGGCTCGGCAAACGCTACCAGCGCACCCAGTGCCACCGCAGCCAGGCCGATCAGCAGGAAGCGCAAGGTCGGCACACCGGAAAGAAACAGCATGCCCATGGCGGTGATACCCAGCACCACCACGGCCCCGAAGTCCGGCTCCAGCAGGAGTAGCACGGTCAACACGCCCAGCAACGCCAACGGCAGCAGGAAGGCTTTCCACTCGGTTTCCAGAGCCGCCTTGCGCTGGGCGATATAGCCTGCCAGATACAATACAAAGCACAGTTTGACGATTTCCGAGGCCTGAATGGTCAGGCCCGGCAGGGCAATCCAGCGGGTGGAACCATTCACGGTCCGTCCCAGCCCGGGAATAAACACCATCACCAGCACCACCAGGGCCACCGGCAGCATCAGGAAACGGAGCCGTTCCAGCAGCGCCAGCGGTACCGCGAAATAGACAAACGCTCCGGCCCCCAGGCCCAGTGCCAGGTAGATGCCATGACGCAGGGCGTAGTAGAACGGATCGCCCAGCCGGGTTTCAGCGATCTGCAGGCTGGCCGAGGAAACCATTACCAGGCCAGCCAGAGCCAGCAGGATGGCCGTCCACATCAGGGGCTTGTCCAGACCCCGGTTATCCAGCTTGAGGATCATGCGCTCAGTCATGGCACACCTCCCGGGCCCGGGCGGAAAAATCATCGCCACGGGCAACAAAGCTGGAATACATGTCAAAAGAGGCGCACGCCGGAGACAACAGCACCGCATCACCGGGCTGTGCCAGGGCATGGGCCCGGGTCACCGCGGCCTGCATGTCGGCCACCAATTCACAGGGTGCCGCCGACATGCCCTGAGCCAGGGTGCTGCGATCTTCGCCCATCAACAGACCGGCACGGAGGTACTGTCGCGCCGGCTCCGCCAGCGGCGAGAAATCCTGCCCCTTGCCCTGACCACCGGCGATCAGGATCACCTTGCCTTCAATGCTTTCACCGATCCCCGTCAGGGCCGCCAGGGTAGCTCCCACGTTGGTGGCCTTGGAATCGTTGAACCAGCGCACGCCCCCTGCTTCAGCCACCAGCTGGCAACGGTGCGGCAGACCGGTAAAGGCTTTCACGGTGGCCAGGGCCTTGTCCCGGTTCAGGGACAGGGCATCGCTGATCGCCAGCACGGCGAGAATATTCATGGCGTTGTGATGGCCGGTAAGTGCCAGCTCGGACAGGGACAACAGGGTATCGCCCCGATACAGCAGCTGCCCGGTTTCACTATCCAGCCGGTAGTCCGCCTCCGGGTGAGCCCCGAAGGTCACCTGCCGCGCCACCCCGGCAGGAGGGCGAGTGGCCAGATCATCCCGGTTCCACACTGCCACCTGGCAGCCATCGTAGATGCGCTGCTTGGCGGCCACGTAATCGGCAAAGCTGGCGTAACGATCCAGATGGTCCTGGGACACATTGAGGATGGTGGCCACTTCCGCACTCAGGCTGTAGGTGGTTTCCAGCTGGAAACTGGACAGCTCCAGCACATACAGGCGGGCCTTGTCGTCCAGCAGTTCCAGGGCGGGCACGCCCAGATTGCCGCCAATGCCCGGATTCATGCCGCAGGCATCCGCCACCTGCCCCAGCAAGGTCGTCACGGTACTCTTGGCATTGGAACCGGTAATTGCTACCAGCGGCTCGCTGGCGGCCCGGGCAAACAGCTCCACATCACCGATCACTTCCTTGCCGGCAACGACCTGCTCGGCAATGGCTGGTGTGGCCACGGCCACGCCGGGGCTGACGATCAGGCGACGGGCATTGTTCATCCAGCCGGACTTGAAACCGCCGGTATGAATTTTCACATTGGGGAATTCGGCGCGCAGCGCCTCCAGGCCGGCGGGCTCGGCACGGGTGTCCAGGGCGCGCACAGGCATCCCCTGGTCCGTCAGATAACGGATCACGGAACGCCCGGAAACTCCCAGGCCAATGACCAGATCAAACCCGTCTTTCGCCATAAAATTAATTCAATCCCCTATCGGATTTTCAGGGTCGCCAGACCCACCAGGACCAGAATTACGGTGATGATCCAGAAGCGCACGATGATCTTCGGCTCCGGCCATCCTTTCAGTTCAAAGTGGTGATGGATCGGCGCCATACGGAACACCCGCCGGCCGGTGAGCTTGAACGACCCCACCTGCAACATCACCGAGACGGTTTCCATCACGAACACCCCGCCCATGATGAACAGCACGATTTCCTGACGGACAATCACCGCCATCACACCCAGTACCGCGCCCAGGCCCAGCGCGCCCACATCGCCCATGAATACCTGGGCGGGATAGGCGTTGAACCACAGAAATCCGAGACCGGCACCACACAGGGCGGCGGAAATGATCACCAGCTCGCCGGCACCGGCCACATAGGGAATCTGCAGATACGGCGCGAATTCCGCATGCCCTCCGGCATAGGCGAAGATGCCCAGGGCACCGCCCACCAATACCGCCGGCATGATCGCCAAACCATCCAGGCCATCGGTCAGATTCACCGCGTTGCTGGTGCCGTTGATCACAAAATAGGTCAGCACGATGTAGAACCAGCCCATGTTGATGACCACATTCTTGAAGAAGGGCACGATCAACTGGGTTTCCACCGGGCTCTGGGCCGTGAAGTACAGGGCAAAGGCTGCCCCCAACGCACCCACGGACAACCACAGATATTTCCAGCGGGCCGGCAGGCCGCGGGGATTCTTTTCCACCACCTTGCGCCAGTCATCCACCCAGCCCACGGCACCGAAGACGAACAGCACACCCAGGGTGATCCAGATAAAGCGGTTGCTCAGGTCGGCCCACAGCAGGGTGGAGATGACGATGGCAATGAGGATCAGCGCCCCGCCCATGGTGGGGGTACCAGCCTTGCTCAGATGGCTCTTCGGGCCATCATCTCGAATGGCCTGACCCACCTGCTTTTCCTGCAGCTTGCGGATCATGATCGGGCCCACCCAGAAAGCGATAAACAGGGCCGTCAGTACGCTGAGAATGCCGCGCAGGGTGATGTACTGCACCACCAGGAAACCGCTATGAAATTCTGCCAGAAGCTCGGCCAGCCAAAGCAACATCAGTGTGCCCCCTGTTCCGGTTTTTGCGGGCCTGAGCCCATGATCAGTCGCTGCACCACCGCTTCCATACCGGCGCTACGTGAGCCTTTTACCAGCACGGTTCCACCCTGTTGCAGAACCGGGGCACTCCAGCTTGCCGCCTGCTGATCGTTTTCTGCCGTCATGGCACCGTCACCAAACCCTTTGGCGGCGGCACTGGCGCCGGTCATCACCACCAGGTCACTGATCCCCGCCTGGCGGGCATAGCCACCCAGCTCTTCGACCAGTTGCTCTGCCTGCGGCCCCAGTTCGCCCAGGGCGCCCAGCACCAGCATCTGCGGCGCCGGCTGGGCCGCCAGCCAGTCAATGGCAACACGCACGGAGCCGGGGTTGGCGTTATAGGTGTCATCCACCAGCACACCGCCGGCCAGGGCATGCAGATTCATGCGCCCGGGCACCGGTTTCAGCTGTGACAGCCGTGGCAGCACCTGGCCCAGGCTCACCCCCAGGGCGCGAACGGCGGCACAGGCCAGCAGGGCATTGCTGACCTGATGGGCACCGGGCAGGGGAACGGTCACCGCTTCGCCCAACGGCTGCAGCACAAATTCCACCCGGTCCTGATGGAGCTGGATACGCTCCGCATACAGATCTGCCGGCGCCTGACTGCCAACACGAATCAGGCGGAGGCCCGCCTTTTCAGCCTCAGCGGCAAAGAAATCAGCAAAACTGTCGTCATTGTTGATGATCGCCTGACCGCCAGCCTGGCAACCGCCAAAGATCTCCGCCTTGGCGTTGGCGATACCCTGCATGGAACCAAATCCTTCCAGGTGGGCGCCGGTCACATTGGTCACCAGCACCACCTTCGGCTTGGCCAGGGAACTGGTCCAGGCAATCTCACCGGGGGCATTGGCGCCCAGCTCAATGACCGCATAGCGGTGCTCGCCGGACAGACGCAGCAACGTCAGTGGCACACCGATGTCATTGTTGAAGTTGCCACGGGTGGCCAGGGTGCCCTCACCCAGCATGGCCGCCGCCATTTCCTTGACGGTGGTCTTGCCGGCATTGCCGGTCACCGCAAGTCGCTCAGAGGTAAACTGATCCGCGTAGCCGCTGGCCAGGCGCCCCAGCGCCAGGCGGGTATCGACTACCTGCACGGCACTGGCAAAGTCATTCTGCTCCCGGTCCACCAGGGCAGCGACGGCGCCGCTGTCGGCAGCCTGGGCGAGAAAGTCATGGGCATCGAAACGCTCACCCTTCAGCGCCACAAACAGGCAGCCCGGCTCCATGTCACGGGTGTCGGTGACCACCGCATTCACTTTGCGGTCTTCCCCGATCAGGGTGCCACCGGTCCACTGGGCGATCTGCGACAACCACATCATGAGGCACCTCCCCGGGCGGTCAGCGCCTGGCGGGCAAGGTCTCTGTCATCACTGGGGTAACGCACGCCGTTAATTTCCTGATAATCCTCATGGCCCTTGCCAGCCAGCAGAATCACATCCCCTGGCTGGGCACGGTGGACGGTTTCCTGTACCGCTGCGGCACGATCCACGTTTTCGTGGACCGCCTGCGCATCGGTCAGGCCGGCACGCATCTGGTCAATAATGGTTTGCGGGTCTTCGCTGCGCGGGTTATCGCTGGTCAGCACCACGCTATCGGCAAACGTTTCCGCCACCGCTGCCATCTGCAGACGCTTGCCGGCATCCCTGTCGCCGCCACAGCCGATCACGCAGAACAAGCGGCCAGGGAAATGATCCCGACATGCCTGGAGGGCTTTTTCCAGCCCATCCGGGGTATGGGCATAATCGACGATCACCGTCGGACAGCCGTCGGCCTGCAGCGGTTCCATACGCCCCGGTACGGGCGTAATCGCAGCCAGCGCCCCACTCAACGCCTCGGCGGGCGTACCCTGGCCATGCAGGATGGCCGCCACGGCCATGACGTTGCTGAGATTGAAATGACCGAACAGGGGCAGACTCAACGACACCACCGTGCCGCCAACAAACAGCTCGGCCGTAATCCCTTCTGCCGTGTATTGCAGAGACTCACAGCGCACGGTAGCGCCCTGCTGGCTACCGAACGTGACGCATCGAACGCCATTGGGCAGACAGGCAATCAGGGTCTGCGCCGCCGGATCATCACAGTTGATCACTGCCAGCTGCACCCCTTTTCGGGTGAACAGCATGGCCTTGGCGGCCAGGTACGATTCCATATCACCGTGGTAATCGAGATGGTCCCGGCTCAGATTGCTGAATACCGCCGTGCTGACCAGGGTGCCACCGAGACGGTTCTGATCCAGGGCATGGGAAGAAATTTCCATGGCCACGGTATCGGCGCCGGCATCACGGACTGCTGCCAGCCCGGCCTGCAGGGTGATCGGGTCCGGCGTGGTATGGCCCGTGGTCTGCTCCTGCCCTTTCAGGCCCAGCCCCAGGGTGCCCACCAGGGCACAGCGATGACCCAATGCGTTCAGGGCATCGCGCAGGAACCAGGTAATACTGGTCTTGCCATTGGTGCCGGTCACACCGGTGATGCGCAAGCGGCTGGCCGGCTCGCCGAACCAGCGCGCGGCCAGATCCGCTACCCCCCGGGCCAGCCCGGGCAGATTCACGCGCGGCACAGTTTCCTGCAGGTCCACGGAAAAGGTCTCCGCGTCCGCCAGCACCACGGCGGCACCGGCACTGATAGCCTGGCTGATGAAATGACGGCCATCGCTGGTCACACCGGGCACGGCCACAAACGCCTCACCGGACTGGAGCCGACGGCTGTCCAGCTGCAGACCTGAAATGGCAAGACCTGCCACTTGGGCAGGCAGGTTGTGCTCGGGGAGCAGTTGCTGGAGGCGCATCATGAGCGATCCTCCGTATCCGGGCCACCGGCCAGCAGCCCTTCAGGCTTGTCCGGTGGCACGTGCAAGGTCCGCAATACCCCGCCCATGATGCGGGAAAAGGCCGGTGCAGCAACCAGGCCGCCATAGTAGGCATCGCTACGCGGATCATCGATGACGACCACAGTGACAATACGAGGATCCGTGGCCGGCGCCAGGCCGGCAAACAGACCGATATAGCTGTCATCCGCATACCCACCGGAAATCACCTTGTGCACCGTGCCGGTTTTGCCGGCCACCTGGTAACCCGGCACTTGAGCGCGGCTGGCGGTACCCACCTGGCTGACTACGGTTTCCAGCATTTGCACCAGCTGCCGGGCAACCTGCTTGCCAAGCACCTGTTGCCCGGCAGGTTTGTCTTTCACTTTCTTCAGGGTCAACGGCACCTTGACGCCATCATTGGCAATGACCGCATAGGCCTGTGCCAGCTGCACCGCAGATACACTCAAACCATAGCCATAGGAAAGTGCGGCCCGCTCCACGTCCCGCCAGTGGCTCCGCAAAGGCAGCATGCCATTGCTTTCACCCGGAAAATCAATGGCGGTCGCCTCGCCAAACCCGAAACGCTCCAGATAGGTGGGCAATGCCAGCGGCTCCATGGCCAGCGCCAATTTGCTGGTGCCAATATTCGAGCTTTTGGTGAGCACGGTGGTGATATCAATGATCCCGTAATCACGGTGATCACGGATGGTCTTGCTGCCCACACGCATGGTGCCCGGGTGGGTATTAATGGTCGTGGACGGGGTGACCATGCCCATCTCCATGGCCGCCGCCACGGTAAAGGGCTTCATGGTGGAACCGGGCTCAAACAGGTCGGTCACCGCCCGGTTACGCAGCGCGGCGGTATCCAGGTTGCCACGATTATTGGGGTTGTAAGCAGGCTGGTTCACCATGGCCAGCACTTCGCCGGTGCGCACATCCAGCACCACCGCGCTACCGCCCTTGGCCTTGAATTGCTGCACGGCACCCAGCAACTCCCGGTACGCCAGATACTGAAGACGCAGGTCGATACTCAACGTCACATCTTCACCGGGCTGGGCCGGCTCCAGCACTTCAATATCCTGGATCACCCGACCCAGCAGATCGCGCACCACCTTCTTGCGACCGGACTGGCCGGACAGGTGGGACTCCAGGGACAGCTCGACCCCCTCCTGGCCCTGATCATCGATGTTGGTGAACCCCACCACATGGCTGGTCACTTCGCCCGCCGGGTAGTAACGGCGGTATTCGGTCAGCGAATGGATGCCGGGGATATTCAGATCGAGCACCGCCTTGGCCGCTTCCGGCGCCAAGCCACGGCCAAGATAGATGAATTCCCGGGATTCGTGCCGACGGACCTTGCGGGCAAACTCCTGCTGGCTGAGCACCGGGTTTCCCGCCAGCCGGGTCCATTGCTCCTGATTCTCCAGGGCTTCACGGGGATTGGCCCAAAGCGTCACCACCGGTGTACTCACCGCCAGAGGGCGCCCATCTCGATCACGAATCACGCCCCGGTGCGCCGCCAATGGCTCCACACGCAGGTTGCGAATATCCCCCTGATGCGCAAGGAAATCATGCTGCAGCACTTGCAGATCCACCGCCCGCACCACCAACACACAGGCACACACCAACCAGAAACCCAGCACAAAGCGCCAGCGCATCTGGTGATTGGGTTGCCGTGTCTTGCGAGCCTGGCGTTTCATGGCCGGATCAGCACTCTCTCATCGGTTTTCGGTAATTTCATTCCCAGCTCCTCGCGAGCCAGGCGCTCCACCCGTGCATAGCTGCCCCAGGTGCTGTGCTCCAACAGCAACTGACTCCACTGGCTTTCCAGTCGAGTCTGCTGCTGCTGTAATTTCTGGCTCTCGTCGGTGAGTCGACGGGCCTCGTGAACGCTGTAACTCACTGCCAGCGCGGAGATCACGATCAGCACCACCAGGGTGCGGATCAGCCAGGGGGCACTCATGCCACCTTCTCCGCCACTCGCAGTACCGCACTGCGCGAGCGCACATTCACTTTCAACTCGGCCTTGCTGGCGCGAATGGCCTTGCCAACCGGCTCCAGCCGCTGCGGCATTTCATCGCCCAACGGCAAACCACCGCGCCCCTTGGGTGCCCGGCCGGAGTGATCGCGAATGAACAGCTTCACGATCCGGTCTTCCAGAGAATGGAAGCTGATAATGGCGAGACGCCCGCCGATGGCGAGCGTCTCCAGGGACTGTTCGAGCACTTTGTTCAGCGCATCCAGCTCCCCGTTTATATGTATTCTCAACGCCTGAAAACTGCGCGTGGCCGGGTGTTTGCCCGGCTCACCACGGCCGATGGCCGATTCGATCAGATCAGCAAGCTGCAAGGTACGTGTGATCGGCTGCTCCACCCGCTCCTCACAGATCCGCCGGGCAATTCGCCGCGACTTACGCTCATCGCCGTAGCGGTACAACACATTGGCGATGTCCTGCTCCTCGGCCCGGGCCAGCCACTGCGCCACGCTTTCCCCTCGAGTGGGATCCATGCGCATATCCAGCGGCCCGTCTCGCAGGAAGCTGAAACCACGGGCGGCATCATCCAGTTGCGGTGACGACACACCCAGATCCAGCAATAGCCCATCAATGGGTCGCCCGGCTTCGGCCACCACCTCGGGCAGGCAGTCAAAGCGGTTGGCGATTATCCGGAAACGATCATCTTCCGACGCCAACTGCTCGCCTGCGGCAACAGCCTGGGGATCACGATCGATACCGGCCAAGCGGCCCTGGCGATCCAGTTTTTCCAGCAGCGCACGACTGTGGCCCCCTCGCCCGAAGGTGCCGTCGACATAAAATCCATCACCACGGCTGAACCACATATCCAGTACCTCTTCCAGCATGACTGGCTGGTGTTCGTACTGCGCGCCTTTGTCGGTCATCAGAAAGACAGCTCCTGGACGCTTTCCGGCAATGCCTCCGGATCCAGGGTGCCATCCTCTTCCAACCAGCTTTCTGCTTTCCAGATTTCAAAACGGTGCATTTGACCGATCAGCATGGCCTGCTTCTCCAGGCCGATCGCCGCCCGCAACTCCGGCGGCACCAGCAGCCGGCCATTGCTATCCATATCGATTTCAACCGCCTGGCCAAGAAAACGGCGTTTCAACTGGCGTACCTGCGGGCTGGAGTCTCTCTGCGCAGACAGCTTGCCGGCGGTTTCCATAAATTCATCACGGGGGTAAAGCGCGAGACATTCGTCATAAGGGTGACGGGTAAGCACAAGCTGGCCGCCGCAGGCTTCGTTTAACGAAGCGCGATAGCGGGTCGGCATGGTGAGCCGCCCCTTGGCATCCAGATTGAGTGATGTGCTCCCAGTAAACACTGGCCGTCCTCATGCTCGATTGTTTGGTTCCTTCCCGGGGCTCTTGTTGCCCCACTTCGCGACACCGGCCGCCAAGAAAATCCCACTTTTTCCCACTTTTCACCACATTGGGACACTCTAGGGCCACTGCGAACACCAAGTCAAGCGTGAGCACCCGGTCAAACGTAAAAGAATTTCCAGACAAATCAGCCTGTTAGCGGTATCACAGAGAATGAACAAAGGGATGAACGGAGGGAGTTTCGAGACGAATCAGAGCGCTGGAACGCGCAAGTGAGAAAGCACTTTAAGTGTTAGACGGATTAGTTATTACTAACTTTGTTTATATTCCATACCTAAATGATTAGGACTTGTTCCGACACGGGCCAGCGACAGGATTGACGACCCGGCAGGCCGACGCCGCCCCCAGTGCCATCAACCCGATCGGAAAAGCGCAGCACATGTTGGTCATTGTCGAGACAGAGGGATTGATCTGCGCCAACCTCCAGGCTGCAAGCACGGCAAGTCCGAGGTCTTCGCATGATTGGACAACGAGCGGGACCAAGAAGAGAAGGTATTACAAGGAGCGAGCCACGAGTCACGAAAGGCAAAACCCGTCTTGGGTTTCGCTTCTCGCAACTCGCGCATCGTTACTGAATAAAGTGGATCGGTCGATAAGCCGGGTTCTGTCGTGGACAGTCATTCATCTCGGGCTTGCGTCGCCACAAACCTCTAGCAACCTACCCGGATCCAGCGCGGGCCACGCCATAGGATCCCTATTTGGTCTTGCTCCGGGTGGGGTTTACCCTGCCACCACTGTTGCCAGCGGCGCGGTGCGCTCTTACCGCACCTTTTCACCCTTACCGGTTCCGACACGAGGAAGGAACAGGCGGTATCTTCTCTGTGGCACTAGCCGTAGCCACACCGTCACCAGTGTGGCCCCCAGGCGTTACCTGGCACCCTGCCCTGTGGAGCCCGGACTTTCCTCCAGCGGCTACGCCGCCAGCGACTGTCTGACCGATCCGGGGCGGAGTTTAGACAGTTAACAGTTAATAGTGAACAGTTAACAGCGGCGCGGTAAACGATTGTTGGAATTCATACGCAGAAGCCGCGCCCAAACACTGGACGCGGCCTCATGCACTTCCATCCTGCCTCGCCATCTCGCGAGCTGTTAACTGTTCACTATTAACTATTAACTGCCTTCAAGGAGCGCATACACCGCCTGCCGTTTCAGGCCGGTATGGGCGGCCATGATTTTCGCCACCCGGGACACCGGCAATTCCGCCAGCAGGGACGCTGCCAGGGCCTGATCCCGCTCACTCCAGTCGGCGGTTTGCGCGCAAGGCGACAACACCAGCACCAGCTCGCCGCGTTGCTGGTTGCGATCTGATGCCACCCAGTCACAGATATCCGCCACGGCTCCCATGCGAATGGTCTCAAATTGCTTGGTCAGCTCACGGCAGAGCGAGATTTCACGATCTTTTTCAACCAGTGGCGTTAGCGCCTCGAGGAAGGAAAGCACCCGATGGGGAGCCTCGTAGATAATACTTGTGACTGACAGCCCTGCCAGGCGCTCGATGGCCTGCTGACGGGGCGCTCCCTTGGCAGGCACAAAACCCTCGAAAAGAAAACGGTCAGACGGCTGCCCCGCCGCGGCTAACGCTGCCAGCAGTGCCGACGCGCCGGGAATCGGCACCACCCGCACACCGGCCTGGTGGCAGGCGCGCACCAGACGGTAGCCGGGATCACTGACCAGTGGCGTGCCCGCATCACTGATCAGGGCGCCCTGCTCACCTGACTGCAAACGAGCCACCAACTCTTCGCTGCGGGCACTTTCATTGTGATCATGACAGCTGATCAAGCGACTACGGATTCCCAGCTGCTCCAGCATGCGCTGACTGTGCCGGGTATCCTCTGCGGCGACCCAGTCGACCTCATCCAGTACCGCTATCGCCCGACGACTGATGTCATCCAGATTTCCGATCGGCGTACTGACAATATACAAAGTTCCACTCATATCTGTGCACGACTCAACTGGTGAGGCTCCAATGAAGCGCCTACAATAGCGGCTTCATTCTGGTAATACGAACCTGTCGCCATGGAATTCAGAAAGGCCCGTTTGGCAGCCCTGCTTGCTGCCGCAGTCATCGCTGGCTGTTCTACCACAACTCCTACGCGCACCACGGTTTATGAACAACCGTCGGCACCCAAGGTTGGCATCGCTCCCGCGGCGTTGACGGCCGCCCGCACCCAACTGGCCACCATGACAACGGAGGCGCGTATTGGCGCCACTCTGCAATGGGCTGAGACATATCTGGATCAGCAGCGTGCCGCTGATGCCGGTCAGCTACTTGCCGATCTGAATCCACAAGCCATGGACAACGCGCAACGTTTCGCCTGGATTCTGCTCAGCGGTCGAGCCCAGCTTGGCGACCAGCGCCCAGATCAGGCCCTGGCGCTGCTGCAACGCTATGAGGATGAGATTCTCCAGTATCCCGCAGAGCAGCAAGCCAGACTGGACTTGCTCAGAGCCGACGCCCTCGCCATGAAAGGTGATCTGATCAGCAGCCTGCAGCAGCGCGTGGCGGCTCACCCTCTGCTGGAGGAAGACGACCAGGATTATAACCACGGCATGATCTGGCAGCTTCTGATGAAGCTGTCCAACACCGAACTGGCCAACGCCGTAGAGGGCAGCAGCGGCGACCTGCGTGGCTGGCTTACCCTGGCACAGCTGTATCGGGACCCCATTGCCGACCTGGACGCCCAGGTAAACCGACTGAATCGCTGGAGCGCCCAATGGCGAACCCATCCGGCAACGGCGGATGTTCCTGATATTCTCGACGCCCTGGAAAAAGCCGCCAACGAAAGGCCCAGCAAGGTAGCCATTCTGCTCCCCACAACAGGCCCCCTGAAAAATGCCGGCAAGGCTCTTCAGGAAGGCATCATGACCGCGTACTACCAGCACAAGCAAAATGGCAATCCGCCGGTACTGCGCTTCTATGATTCTGGCGGCGACAACATTCTGGCTCTTTATCAGCAGGCCATACAGGACGGTGCCGACTTTGTCCTCGGACCTCTGGCCAAGGAAAAGGCTGCCACCATTGCCAACCAGGGCACCCTGCCGGTTACCACCCTGGCCCTGAACTATATTGATCAGGACAACCTGCCCGAGAACTTTTTCCAGTTCGGCCTGGCACCGGAAGATGAAGCCCGCCAGATTGCGCTGCAAGGCGCCCGCGAGGGGGCCAGCCAGGCCGGCATCCTTTACCCGCAGGGAGAATGGGGCGAACGGGTTGCCCAGGCATTTGCCGAAGAATGGCAATCCCTCGGCGGCACGGTGACTGTGACCCGCACCTATCAGGAAGGCCCCACTCTGGGGGATACCGTCAAGGAACTGCTGCTGGTGGCCCAGAGCCAGAGTCGCGGCCAGGCGGTCAGCCGTTTCACCAGCCTGGACATGGACATTCAGCCACGCCGCCGCCAGGACATGGGCTTCCTGTTTCTGCTGGCCAGCCCGGATCAGGGCCGCCAGGTGAAACCGGCACTGAATTTCCATTACGCCAAGGATCTGCCGGTGTACTCCACGGCACTGATCCATAGCGGTGAGTCCAATCCTCGTCGCGACCAGGACCTGAATGGGGTGCGCTTTGTGGACATGCCCTGGATGCTCAGCAAGGAAGATTCCGAGCTGCGCCGTATGGCCGACACCCAATGGCCTGAAGGGCACGGCCGATATGAGCGCCTGTTTGCCATGGGGATTGATGCCTACCGGCTACAAGGCCGTCTTTACCTGTTAAACACCCTTCCATCCAGTGAGCTGCCCGGCGTCACCGGCCGCCTGAGCATGGAACAGCAACGCATTGTGCGCGAGCTGAACTGGGGTGTATTTATCAATGGTGAAGCTCGCGCTCTCCCCAAGGTATCCGAGCCGGCAAAGAATGGCAGGCCCCGTGAAATTACCGCGCAGTAACAAAGATTCCGGTAGCGAAGCGGAAAAACAGGCTGCACACTGGCTCACAGAGCAGGGACTGATTGTTGTGGCACGCAACTTTCGCTGCCGCCAGGGGGAAATCGACCTGATCATGCAGGACGGCGACACCCTGGTGTTCACGGAAGTGCGCTGGCGCAGCAATCCCAGCCATGGCGGCGCTCTGGCCTCTGTGGATCACCACAAGCAACGCCGGCTGATACTGGCAGCCCGGCACTATCTGGGTCGCCACCCGCAATACCATGATCGGCCCTGCCGCTTTGATGTACTGGGAATGGAACCGGACAATAACAACACTGTCCGGTATCAGTGGATACAAAACGCGTTCTACAGCGAATAGCTGCACGCAATCTTCGAACGCGCAGAACAATGAGGTAATTATGAGCGTGGACCGTATCCGGCAACTGTTTGCCGAAAGCATTGAAACCAAAGCCAAAGCCGGGGAAGTGCTACCCACCGTCATCGAAGCCGCCGGTCAGGCCATGGTGGAGTGCCTGCTCAACGGCGGCAAGATTCTTACCTGTGGCAATGGCGGCTCTGCCGGCGACGCCCAGCATTTTTCTTCCGAATTGCTTAACCGTTTCGAGATGGAGCGTCCGGCACTCCCGGCAATCGCGCTTACCACCGATTCCTCCACGCTGACCTCGATTGCCAACGATTACAGCTACAACGAAATTTTCTCCAAACAGGTTCGCGCTCTCGGTGGCAGCGGCGACATCCTGCTGGCCATCTCCACCAGCGGCAACTCCGCCAATGTCATCCAGGCCATCCAGGCCGCCCATGACCGGGAAATGCGCGTGGTCGCCATGACCGGCAAGGAAGGCGGCGAAATGGTCAATCTGTACGGGCCCAACGACATTGAGATCCGGGTACCGGCCACCTCCACCGCTCGCATTCAGGAAGTCCACCTGCTGGTGATTCACTCCCTGTGCGATTACATCGATCAGCAACTGTTTGGAGGCCAATAAATGGCCGCAGGCTTCATTCGATTCAGCCACGTCCTGACCCTGTTTGTCCTGTTCGCCACCGTCTCCGGGTGCGCATCCCTGTCCAAGGGAATGTCCGAGGAACCCGTCGATCAGAACCACGGCAAACGCACTTTCGGTGCCTTTATCGAGGACGGCAATATTGAGCGCAAGGTCGCTGTGAATCTGGCCCGCGCCAGCGCCGAGCTGGACGAATCCCGGATCGTCGCAGTCAGTTATAATGGCAACGTACTGCTTGCCGGCCAGGTCGCCAGCGAAGACCTGAAAGCCCAGGCCGGAAACATCGCCGGGAAAGTCCGCCACGTCCGCCATGTGCACAACGAACTGCAGGTGGTGGGCTCCAATTCTTTCCTGGCCCGCACCAATGACACCTGGCTGACCAGCAAGGTGAAAAGCCGCCTGCTGATCAATGGCGAGGCGCCCGGCTGGCGCACCAAGGTGGTCACGGAAAACGGCGTGGTTTATCTGATGGGCCTGCTGACCCACGACGAGGCCGATGCGGTGGTCGAGCAGGTACAGAAGGTTTACGGTGTACAGAAGATCGTCAAGATTATTGAGTATATCGACTGAAGAGCAGTGGCAAGTTGAAAGTTCAAAGTTGCAAAGCGCGACATGGGCTCCTGCCAATCGGCTAACGCCCTACCCGCGCCACACAAGAAACTCCAAATTGAAACATGGAGCAGATTGCAGGATTGCATAACGAAAGAGGCCGCGCCCACAGATTTGGGCGCGGCCTCTTTTTTTTCAGATCAGCCCCTTACTCAGCAGGCGCGCTGCAACTTATTTAACCACCTTCAGATGGCTGACCTTAGCCTTGCCGTCATCCTTTTCCGGCTCCGGTGGTGTGGGCTCGGGCGGCGGCTCCGCCGGATCGAACGCCATACCCTGACCGTTCTCCCGGGCGAAAACTGCCACCACCGCATTCACGGGAACCCGGATAGTCATGGGCATACCTCCGAAACGGGCGGAAAAAGTGATTTCCTCATTGCCCGCAACAAAGTTCGTCACTGCCCGGGGCGCGATGTTCAGCACAATCTGGCCGTCCTGAACAAAATCCTGGGGCACTTCCACCCCGGGGTAAGAGGCGTTTACAGCCAGGTGGGTCGTCAGACCGTTATCACAGATCCATTCGTGGATCGCCCGTATCAGATACGGGCGATTGGGCGACATATCGGACATGATTACAGCGGGTTGCGCAGTTCGCGCTCGGCGTCGGTCAGGCTGGCCTGGAAGGCATCACGGTCAAACAGACGCTCGGCATAGTCCAGCAACGGCTTGACCTGTTTCGCCGGCAGCTCGATACCCAGGGCAGGCAACCGCCACAGGATGGGGCCAACCACACAGTCTACCAGGGTGAACTCTTCACTCATGAAGTACGGCAGCTCGCTGAAGATCGGCGCGGTAGCAATAATCGCTTCACGCAACTCCTTGCGACGCTTGTTGAGGCTGGCTTCTTTTTCCTCACCGGCCAGAATGGCATCAACGTGACCGCACCAGTCACGCTCTACCCGGTGAATCAGCAGACGGCTGTGTGCCCGGGCAACCGGGTACACCGGCAACAACGGCGGATGGGGGAAACGCTCATCCAGGTACTCCATGATGACGGTGGACTGATAGAGAGTCAGTTCACGGTCCACCAGGGTAGGCACTTCGTTGTAGGGGTTCAGCGACGCCAGATCTTCCGGCTTGTTGTTGTTGTCCACATCAACGATATCGACTGTGACCCCTTTTTCTGCCAGCACGATACGCACGCGATGGCTGTAATGATCTTCCGGGGAAGAAAAGAAAGTCATTGAAGAACGCTTGGTCACCACACCCATTGTCGAATCATCTCCGCACTAATAGCTATATAACAGAAACAGGGTAACCGCTTACACGGATACCCTGTTCAACGCTGAAAAGCGGCACTAATGGTTAGTGCACGTCTTTCCAGTATTCCTTCTTGAGCAGGTATGCCGGGACAAACAGAATGCCCAGGAACACCAGTACATACACACCCAGACGCTCACGCAACGGACGGACCGGCTCAGCGGTGTATGCCAGGAAATTGGTGATATCACCCATTTCCTGTTTGAACTCTTCTTCGCTCAGCTCAGCTTCCCGGCTTGCCATCACATGGGGCATACCCACGTTTTCGAACACCCGGTTGTTGTAACCGAAGGGACGGGACTCGTCTTCGTAGAAGTTGATCAGGTAAGAATACACCCAATCCTCTGAACGATAGCGGGTCACCATGGTGAGATCCGGCGGCGCATTGCCGAACCAGGCCTTGGCATCTTCCGGGTCCATGGCAGTACGCATCTGATCACCCACCTTGTCGGTGGTGAAATTCAGCTTTTCCTGCACCAGTTCTTCCGGAATCTCCAGATCCTCAGCCAGGCGGCTGTAACGCTGGTACTGCAGACCATGACAGCCCATGCAGTAGTTTACAAACAGCTTGGCACCATTCTGCAGGCTTACCTTATCCTGCAGATTCACCGGTGCCGGCACTTCGTACTCACTCTTGCCACCACCGGCCGCGAAGGCAACCAACGGCAGGCAGCTGAAAAGAACGACCGCTAATTTCTTCATCAGTGACCCCCCGTTACCCGTTCCGGAACCGGCTTGGATTTTTCGAATTTGTGAACAAACGGCATGATCAGCAGGAAGTAGCTGAAGTAATACACCGTACCGAACTGCGCCAGCATGGTCTTACCCGGCGTTGCCGGCTGAGTCCCCAGATAGCCCAGAATCAGGAAGTCCACCACAAAGATCGCCATGAACAGTTTGCTCAACCAGCCGCGATAGCGGATGGAGCGAACCGGGTGGCGATCCAGCCAGGGGATCACGAACAGGATCACGATAGCGCCACCCATGGCAACCAGACCCCAGGCCTTGGAAGACATGATGATATCCAGGGTCGTGGCACGCAGCATGGCGTAGTACGGACCGTAGTACCATACCGGAGCAATGTGATCCGGGGTCTTCAGCGGGTTGGCCGGCTCGAAGTTCGGCTTCTCCAGCAGGTAACCCCCGCCATCCGGGAAGAAGAAGATCACCACGGCAAAGATCATCAGGAACACGATCACGCCCGGCAGGTCTTTCACGGTGTAGTAAGGGTGGAACGGAATACCGTCAACCGGGATACCGTTTTCGTCCTTGTTCTGCTTGATTTCCACACCATCCGGGTTGTTGGAACCCACTTCGTGCAGTGCCAGGATATGCAGTACCACCAGCGCCAGCAGCACGATGGGGATAGCCACCACGTGCAGGGCGAAGAACTTGTTCACCGTCGCCGTGGACAGCAGATAATCACCACGTACCCAGGTGGTCAGGCCTTCGCCGATTTCCTTCGCTTCTGCAGCACTGATAAACGGCAGCAGGTCAAAGGGAATGGCGCCCGCCAGGGAAATGATCACCTGAGCACCCCAGTAGGACATGTTGCCCCAGGGCAGCACATAGCCCAGGAAGCCTTCTGCCATCAACGCCAGGTAGATCAGCATGCCGAAGATCCACACCAGCTCCCGCGGCGGCTTGTAGGAACCGTACATCAGGCCGCGGAACATGTGGATATAGACCACAGCGAAGAAAGCGGACGCCCCCACCGCATGCATGTAGCGAATCAACCAGCCCCACTCCACATCACGCATGATGTATTCCACCGAGGCAAAGCCTTCGCTGGGGGAGTAGAACATGGTCAGCCAGATACCGGTGAGCAGCTGGTTAATCAGCACCACCAGAGACAGCACACCGAAGTAGTACCAGAAGTTGAAGTTCTTCGGGGCGTAGTATTCGGACATGTGGCGCTTGTAAGCGTCCACCACGGGCAGACGGGCATCTACCCAGTCGACAACACGATTCACCATTCCCATCATGCCTCGGTCTCCCCTTCTTCAGAACCCACAATGATGACACCTTCGCTCAGATAGGAGTGCGGCGGCACCACCAGGTTGGTGGGTGCGGGTACGCTCTTGTAGACGCGACCGGCCAGATCAAACTTGGAACCGTGGCAGGGGCAGAAGAAGCCGCCGTGCTCCAGCTCCACTGTGGGCTCGTCCTCGTACAACGGCGAACACCCCAGATGCGTACAGGTGCCAATCAGTACCAGCAGCTCTTTCTTGATCGAGCGCCACTCGTTCTGGGCATAGGCAGGCTGCTGGTCCGCTTCAGACGCAGGGTCACGAAGCTTGTCTTCCAGCTGCGACAAGGTTTGCAGCATATCGTCGGTACGGCGCACCACCCAAACGGGCTGGCCTCGCCATTCCTCAACCACACGCTGACCGGGCTCCAGCTTGCCAACATCCACGGTTACCGGCGCACCGGCATTCTTGGCTTTGGCACTGGGCTGCCAGGATTTCACAAAAGGAACAGCCGCGCCAACTGCACCTGCGGCACCAATAGCCGAGGTCAAGCCGATCAAGAAGGTGCGGCGGCTGGTATTAACGCCGTCGTTGCTCATTCAGTTATTCTCCCCTTGGATCCCACGCTCGGGAATAGTCCGAGACTCGAGGTACTACCTCGCGCTCCGGGCGGAGTAAGGCGGCGCAAATGGTAAAGAAAAAGCCCACACCTGACAACCGGTTATTCCCCGGCCAGAGTCGCTAAACGCCTGATTTGAACACAAAAAAGCCCAGCATTGCTGGGCTTTTTTGTGAACAGCTGTTGTAAAGCTTAACGCTTGGAGAACTGCGGACGACGACGCGCCTTGCGCAGACCCACTTTTTTACGCTCAACTTCACGGGCGTCACGGGTCACGTAACCGGCGCGACGCAGCTGACCACGCAGCTCACCGTCATATTCCATCAGTGCACGGGTGATACCGTGACGGATGGCGCCAGCCTGGCCGTTGTTGCCACCACCGCTGACCGTAACCAGTACGTCAAACTTGTCGCTCACTTCGATCAGTTCCAGCGGCTGACGAACCACCATCTGGTTGGTTTTACGACCAAAGTACACATCCAGCGGACGGCCATTGACAGAAATCTTGCCGCTGCCCGGACGCAGAAAAACGCGAGCGGAAGAGGTCTTGCGGCGACCGGTTCCGTAGTTGGTTTCTACAGTTGCCATCAATTAACCCCTTAAATTTCCAGCTGCTGCGGCTGCTGAGCGGTATGCGGATGCTCAGTGCCTGCGTAAACTTTCAGTTTGCGGAACATGGCGCGACCCAGGGGGTTACGCGGCAGCATGCCCTTCACCGCCTTCTCAATGATCATTTCAGGCTTTTCGGCCTGCAGAGTGGAGAAGTTGGCTTCTTTCAGGCCACCCGGATAACCGGTGTGACGGTAGTACATCTTGTCATTTGCCTTGTTACCGGTAACGGCCACTTTATCGGCATTGACTACGACGATGTAATCACCGGTATCGACGTGTGGAGTAAACTCCGGCTTGTGTTTACCGCGCAGACGGCTGGCGACTTCGGTCGCCAACCGACCCAGCGTTTTGCCGGAGGCGTCTACCACATACCAGTCGCGCTTTACGCTTTCCGGTTTTGCGCTGTAGGTCTTCATGGAATTCTGCCCTAAATTCAATATGTTACGGGTAGCAAACACCCGCCGGCGACAGTTCCGCCGGGCAAGAGAGCGCGAATTCTACCCAAGCCCCCCTCAGAACACAAGCGGTTCAGGGGCTTTTGTTGAGATGACATTAACGACCTGATCGCAGGTCGGTTCCCACCATTGTGCGCTGTCAAACAGCATGGTGAGATGAGCGGCCATTCTACCCGTGCCTACCGGCCCCCTTGCAAGGATAAGGAGTACACCATGGAATATCGCCGTCTTGGACGCACCGACCTGAAGGTCAGCAGTCTGTGTCTGGGAACCATGACCTGGGGAAGCCAGAACACTGCCGAAGAGGGTCATGCCCAGATGGACATGGCGCTGGACCACGGCATCAATTTTTTTGATACCGCCGAGATGTATGCCGTGCCGGCCAGCCCGGAGACCTCATTCCGCACCGAAACCATCATCGGCGACTGGTTTGCCCGCACCGGCCATCGGGACAAGGTGATCCTGGCCACCAAGGCCGCCGGCCCGGGCGACTATGTGAAGCATATCCGTGGCGGCCCCCGGTTCAGTGCGCAGAGCCTGCAAAGTGCCGTGGAAGGGAGCCTGAAGCGCCTGCAGACCGAAGTCATCGACCTGTACCAGCTCCACTGGCCGGAGCGCACCACCAACTACTTTGGCCGGCTGGGCTACAAGCACCGGGACGGGGAGGACGGTATTGCCATCAGCGACACGGTGGCCGCCCTCAAGCAATTGGTGGATGCCGGCAAGATCCGCCATTGGGGCCTCTCCAATGAAACCCCCTGGGGCACCATGACCTTTCTACGCGAAGCCGAAAAAGTCGGTCTGGCGCCACCGGTGAGCATCCAGAACCCCTACTCCCTGCTGAACCGCAGCTTTGAAGTGGGCCTGGCGGAAATCGCCCATCGCGAGCACGTCGGCTTACTGGCCTACTCTCCCCTGGCTTTTGGCATGCTGACCGGGAAATACCGCAACAACCAGTGGCCGAAGGGGGCCCGGCTCACCGAGGTCAAACAATTCAGCCGCTATACCAACGATCAGGCCAGCGCCGCCACCGAGGCCTACTGCCAGCTGGCAGAGCAGCGCGGCCTCAGCCCCACCCAGCTGGCCCTGCAGTTCGTCACCACCCGCCCCTTTGTCACCAGCAATATTATTGGTGCCACCAGCCTGTCCCAGCTGGAAGAAAACCTGAAAAGTGTCGATCTGCCCTGGGACCGGGAGCTGGAAAAAGCGCTCGATGCCATCCATACCCGCTTCCCTTACCCGGCGCCCTGATACCAGGCAACCCTCCGCGTCCAATTCGTGGACGCGGAGTTTCACGCCTGAAGGCCTTAATACACCTCCACTGTAGGAGTTCCCATCCTGGGGACGAACCGAGCGCAGCGAGGCAACAGCGGTTTCAAAAACCCTGTTCTTCCAGAAACCTGTCGAGCGCTGACATCCCTGATCGCCCTGCGGGCGATTTCCACGCTAGCGCGTGGTTCGCGCCTCGAGAGCCGCTCCTACAGCGAAGCCACAACCCTCTCCCAGCTAACGAATAACCATTGACGATACAGCATCAGCCATGCCAATGTTAACGGCGTTAACTTCGGCAAACGAGAAATCATGGCACGCACGGCATACCACCATGGCGATCTATCCCAGCAGGCCCACCAGCAGGCCCTGGCGACCCTGCGTGAGCAAGGCGACGGCGCCATCAGCCTGCGCGCCCTGGCCAGGCAGCTTGGCGTCAGCGCGCCGGCGCTCTACCGCCACTATGCCGACCGGGAAAGTCTTCTGGCCGAACTGGCCATCAGCGGCTTCCAGGCCCTGCGTCAGCGGCTATTGGAGGTCAACCAGCAGGACAGCCGCAAGGCCCTCATCGGTATCGGCCTGGCCTACGTGGCCTTCGCTCGCGACGAGCCCAACCTGTACCGGCTCATGTTCGGCGGACGGGTGCTGCCGCGCGGCGCCCACCCGCGACTGGATCAGGCCGGACTGGCCGCCTTCCAGGTACTGGAAGACACCGTGGCAAACGGCCAGCAGCGGGGTTATCTGAAAGCGGCCCCCCTGTCCTTGCTCACCGCCGCCGCCTGGTCCCTGGTACACGGACTGTCGCAACTAACCATCGACGGGCATCTGCCCGGCCCTGATAGCGAACCGCAACTGGCCGCAGGCATCACCGCCCTGCTACTGGACGGCAGCATTGAACGGACTACCAACAAGGAACCCAACCCATGAGCAGCCCCACACCCAGTACCCTGCGCGTTGGTCGACGTTACCGGGCCAACCGCCTGGACGGCCCCTATGACGCCATCGTCATCGGCTCCGGTATTGGCGGCCTGACCGCCGCCGCCTGCCTGAGCAAAATGGGCAAGAAGGTGATCGTGCTCGAACAGCACTACACCGCCGGCGGCTTCACCCACAGCTATGACCGCAATGGCTACGAATGGGATGTGGGGGTCCACTACATCGGCGACATGGGCGCCAAACACACCCTGGCCCGCCGCCTGTTTGACTATGTTACCGACGGCCAACTGCAATGGGCGGCCATGGACGATCACTACGACCGACTCTTTATCGGCGATCGCCAGATCGATCTGGTCGCCGGGCCAGAGGCTTTTGCCAAGGAACTGAAAAGCCAGTTTCCCGGTGAAGAGCAGGCCATCGACAGCTATCTGGATTATCTCTCCCAGGTGGCAAAGGCCATGCCCGGTGTCACCCTGGCCAAGGTACTGCCGAACCTGATGGCCGGCCCGTTCCGGTATCTGGCCCGCCGAAAGGCCCCCGACTTTCTCAACCGCACCACCCGGGAAGTACTGGAAACCCTCACCGGCAACCAGGAATTGATCGCTGCCCTGACCGGCCAGTGGGGCGACAACGGCCTGGTGCCCGATGACTCCAGCTTTATCATCCACGCCCTGATCGCCCGACATTATCTCTATGGTGGCTACTATCCGGTGGGCGGCGCCTCGGAAATGGCCAAGACCATTATCCCGGTGATCCAGCAAGGCGGCGGCGAAGTGTTCACCTATGCGGACGTGAAGGAAATCCTGATCGAAAACGGCAAGGCCGTGGGGGTGCGCATGGCCGACGGCCAGGCCATCCACGCCCACGCCGTGATCAGCAACGCAGGCGTCTTCAATACCTTCGGGCCACTGCTGCCGGATAACGCGCCCCACAAAGCGTTCTACCAGAACAAACTGGGGCAGGTGCAACGCTCCATGGCCAGCGTCTGCCTGTATATCGGCCTGCAGGACACGGCGGAGAACCTGGCGCTGCCGAAAACCAACTTCTGGATCTACCCGGGTGCAGATTACCGTGGCCAGGTTGAGAATTTTCTCGCCGCCCCGGACAACCACGATATTCCGCTCACCTATATCTCCTTTCCCTCCGCCAAGGACCCCAGCTTCGCGGAGCGCTACCCGGGCCGGGCCACTATCGAGATCGTGGCACCGGGGCCATTCGAGTGGTATCAGGACTGGGCGGACCAGCCCTGGGGCAAACGCGGGCAGGATTACGAGGCAAAGAAGGACGCCTATGCCCAGCGTCTGCTGGAAAAGCTCTACGAAAAGATGCCCCATTTACGTGGCAAGGTGGATTACTACGAACTGTCCACGCCCTTGTCCACGGACTATTTCTGCCGCTACAGCACCGGCGAGATCTACGGACTGGACCACACGCCAGAACGGTTTGAACAGGACTGGCTGAAACCGAAGACCCGCCTCCCGGGCCTCTACCTGACCGGCCAGGACATCATGACCTGCGGCGTGATTGGCGCCATGATCGGCGGCCTGCTCACCACCGTTGCCGTGAGCGGCCTGAAAGGGCTGCCGCTGGCCAAGAAAATGTTTGTGGGATAACCCATGCACCTGCCCTTCTGGATCAGTACCACCCTGCTCGCGCCGCTGCTGGTCTGGCAGGGCCAACGGACCCGCCGCACCACCCCGCGCTTGCCGGAGGCCCACGGCGACCCGCACGGCCAGTACGGTGACGGGGAGCCTGCATGGCAACTGCTGGTGCTCGGCGAATCCACTGCTGCCGGGGTAGGCGTAACGCATCATCAAGATGGCTTGGCCAGCCAGCTGGCCCGGCAATTACATCAACAAAACCGGCACACCATTGGCTGGCGCAGCCATGGCATTAACGGTATTCGCCTGCAGGCCCTGCTGGACCACCTGAAAACCATCCAACTGGCGCCGGCAGATGCCATCCTGCTCAGCATGGGCGTCAATGACACCACCGGGCTGACACCCAGGCACCGTTACCGTCAACAGCTATTGGCCCTGGGCGCGCAACTGCCTGGCCCCTTGTTCCTGCTTAGCGTACCGCCCATGCACCGTTTTACCGCCCTGCCCACGCCTCTGCGGCAGCTACTGGGCTGGCGGGCCAGACAACTGGATGCCATTCAGCGGAAGCTGGCCGCGGAGCAGCCCGATGATTTTATCTATCTGGGCTACCCGGCAATGACGGATCCGATGCTGGCCGAAGACGGCTATCACCCGGGCATCACGGGATACCAGGCCATGGCCACCGCGCTGGCGCCAGCACTGACGGCGAGACTGCAGACGGCGAAGTAGAGCAGATTCCGCGTGATGGACGAACATAAAAAAGGCCCTGCAAGCAGGGCCTTTTTGGGTGGGACGAAGCTAGCGATCAGAAGCGGTAGCTCAGCTGCGCGCCGATCACATCCGCATCCAGTTCGTAGGTGCCTTTCAACTGAGCACCTTTGTCCGCCCGGTTGATATCCGCATCTTCCACAAAGATATGCGCATAACCCACGTCGATGGTCATGTTCTCCACCGGCGTGAAGCCCGCACCCAGGGTCAACCAGACCCGATCAGAATCCGGAGAGATCGCTGAGCGGTTATCCGTACCCTGAGTGGATTCCTCCTGCGCCACACCGGCACGCAGTACCGTGGTGTCATTCATGGCGTGACGAACACCCAGGGAATAACGCACGGTGTTTTCCCAGTCGAAGGTTTCGGTCGGATTGAACGCAAGCTGATCGCTCTCAACCACCAACTGATCCAGGCTGCTCCATTCCATCCATTCAACACCCATCAGAATCTGGGTGCGATCCGAGAGGTCGCCCGCATAGGAGAGTTGCAACGATGCCGGCAGATCAATAGCCGCCTCGCCGGAATAGCTACCTGCAGCAACAACTGGTGCACCGGCCTGGAAATTGGTCAAGTTGGCACCGAGCTGACTGAAAGTGATATCACCCTCAACGTCGTATTCAATTTTGGAGCGGTAGGCGACACCAAAATGATTGTTATCATCGGGGCTATATTTCAGGCCCAGATTCCAGCCATAACTATCATCATCACCTTCCAGGCGAGTAGCCGCGTTACGAATATCCGCATCCAGACGCTGATAACTCACACCAACACCAACACTCAGAGCGTCCGTCAGCTGCACACCCAGAGACGGATTGATGTTGTAAGTTCGAAGATCTGATTCTGTTGAGTAAAGGTCGCCGGCAGAGACCGGGCCCAGGGGAGTCAAATAACTATTACCCCAATTGCTTTCATACTCGATTTTGGTACCAAAGGGAGCATTCACCCCCAAACCAAAGGTCATCATGTCGCTGATCGGCACAGCCATGAAAAGACTGCCCACGAAAGGCTCCACATCCTCGAAATCACCGGGGCCTACCCCTGATTGGGGAATCAATCCGGCAAAGCTGCCGTCACTGTCAGCTTCAAACGTCGTATCGACCCACACCTGATGAACTGCAGCAGAAAGCTCTGCCTGCTTCAGCCCTGCCAGGGTAGCCGGGTTGTACCATTGGTTAGAGGCGTTCTCGCTCAGCACACCGGCACCGGCGTAAGCGGTACCCAGAGCGGACACAGATTGGTAGGACACAGAAAAGCCACTTGCCGCCGCATGCCCGGCAACCAGGCTCAATGCGGAACCGACAAGTACGGCACCTGTTTTTTTCATGATTTCTCTCCCTCTTCCTCGCAAAGTAATGCTGTCGTTATAAGTAAAAGATCAGCAGCCCACTTATACACAATAGGCCATGATACAAGCAAGGAATCGCGTTCAGTCAGGCTTTCACGTCAGCAGGGAGAAGAAAAAAGGGCAGCGAATGCTGCCCTTTCTTTTTTTACAATCACACGACCGGTTTCAGTCCGCCAGAACGGCCTTGGCAATGATCGTTTTCATGATTTCATTGGTGCCGCCATAGATCCGCTGCACCCGTGAATCGGCAAACATGCGCGCTACCGGATACTCCCACATATAGCCGTATCCACCGTGCAATTGCACGCATTCGTCAATTACCTCGCACTGCAGATCGGTAATGTAATACTTGGCGGCCGCCGCAGTGGGGATGTCCAGTTCCTTTTTCAGATGCAGTTCCAGGCAGCGGTCCACATAGGCGCGGGCCACTTCCAGTTTGGTGTGCATCTCGGCAATTTTGAACTGGGTGTTCTGAAAAGCAGCCACCGGCTTACCAAAAGCTTTACGTTCTTTTACATAGTTGATGGTATGTTCCAGGGCCGCTTCCGCCATTGCCAGACCACCAATGGCGATGCCCAAGCGCTCCTGCGGCAATTCCTGCATCAGGTAGATAAAGCCCATGCCCTCTTCACCCAGCAGGTTTTCGGCTGGCACCTTCACGTCCTGGAAGAACAATTCGGAGGTATCCTGGGCTTTCATGCCCACTTTCTTCAGGTTGGTGCCCTTCTCGAAACCTTCGGAATCGGTTTCCACCACAAACAGGCTGATACCCTTGGCGCCCTTGGACGGATCCGTCTTTGCCACGACGATCACGATATCCGCGTTCTGGCCATTGGTGATAAAGGTTTTGGAGCCGTTCAGGATGTAGTGATCGCCCTCTTTGACCGCAGAGGTCTTCACGCCCTGCAGATCCGAACCGGCACCCGGCTCGGTCATGGCGATGGCACCGATCATTTCACCGGTGACCATTTTCGGCAGGTATTTCTGCTTGAGGACTTCAGAGCCATTGTGCTCGATGTAAGGCGCCACGATTTCCGTGTGCAGCCCCCAGCCAATGCCGGTCAGACCCAGCCGGGACACTTCCTCGCCAATCACCACACTATAGAGAAAATCGGCCCCGATACCGCCGTACTCCTCACTCACCATGGGGCACAGAAAACCCTGCTCACCCGCTTTGAGCCATACCTCTTTGGGAACAACACCGGTTTGCTCCCACTCTTCGTGATGAGGCACTGCCTCATTTTCGAGGAATTTGCGCACGGTTGCGCGGAAGGTTTCATGGTCGGAACTGAACAGCGTACGGGGAATCATGATGCTCTCCGGAGTCAGGTTATCAGGGGTAGCCCCGATACCGGGCTCGGCCGGGGCACAGAATGACGCATTCTGTGCACTGGTGCTGCCAGCGGGCAATGACCGAAATGTTCACCACCGGACCGTGATGACAATTCCGGCCAATGACGACTTGCTCTCAGGCCCGGTGCTCACGCCCCAGATACTCGGAGGACTGCATTTCCTGAAGACGGGAACGGGTGCGCTCGAATTCGAAGTCCAGGCGCCCACCGGCATAGAGATCTTCGATGGGCACTTCTGCGGTAACCACCAGCTTCACCGCCCGGTCGTAGAACTCGTCCACCAGGTTGATGAAACGCCGGGCCATGTCATCCTTGCCGGCCCCCATCTGCTCCACATTGGAGACCAGTACGGTATGAAACTCCCGCGCCACTTCGATGTAATCGGTCTGGCTACGCGGACCATCACAGAGGGCCTTGAATTCAAACCACACCACATCATCCGCGCACATGACCGAGGGAATCTTGCGCCCCTCGATCAGCACGTTGCCGTGATCACGATGTCGGGAATGATCCGGTTCCAGGGTACGGAAACGTTCGCGGAGAAATTCATCCGCCGCCTTGCCCAACGGACAATGGTACAGCTCGGCCTGTTCCAGTAGCCGCAGACGGTAGTCATTGCCGCCATCCACGTTGAGCACCTTGGTGTACTGCTTGAGCAGATCGATGGCCGGCAGGAAACGCGCCCGTTGCAGGCCGTCTTTATAAAGACCATCAGGCTCGATGTTGGAGGTGGCGACCAGGGTCACGCCATTGGCGAACAACTCCCCCATCAGCCCGGCCAGAATCATGGCATCGGTGATATCAGTGACGAAGAACTCATCAAAGCACAGCACCCGGGACTGGCTGGCGAACTTGCGGGCAATGCTCACCAGCGGGTTCTTCTCCCCCTGGCGCTCTCGCATTTCCCGGTGCACCTTCTGCATGAAGCGGTGAAAGTGCATGCGACGCTTTTCCTTGAACGGCAGCGCCTGAAAAAACACATCCATCAGGTAGGTCTTGCCGCGACCGACGCCTCCCCACATGTACAGGCCGGTAAGCGCGCGGGGCTTGCGAAAACGTGACAACAAGCCACCGCCAGCCGGCTCTGCCAGCAAGCGGTGATACAGCGCATCCAGTTCTTCCACCGCCCTTTGCTGGGCCGGGTCCTGGAAAAAGTCGTCACGCTGGAGATCGGCTTGGTACTGTTCAAGAGGCGTCATGGGACTCGGGGCCTGCTGCTCGGACGGGGCAATGTAGCGTCGCAAGGACTGGCTGACAACATCAGGCAGGCAAATGGCTGGCGGCAGCCTGTTTCAGCTCCACCAGTTTGCCATGGAAGAAATGCCCGCAATCCGGGAAACGGATCAGATCCGGCGCCAGCGGCGTGGCGTCAACCCAACGAAACACCTGCTCCGCCGGCACCACTTCATCATCCTCACCCTGGACCACGGTCACCGGGCAGCCGGTCTGTTCGATCTCATCAAAGGGGTAATGGTGGACGGGGGGCGCCACCAGCAGCAATTCCCGGGCCGGCATGCCATTGGCCTTGAGAATTTCTGCTCCGCGGGCGGCCACAAAACTGCCGAAGGAGAACCCGGCCAACCACAGGGGCAGATCGGGCCAGGCATGGGTCAGCCAGCTGTGTATGGCCAGCAGATCTTCGGTTTCCCCGATGCCGTCGCTATAGGCTCCCTGGCTTTCACCAACGCCGCGGAAGTTGAACCGCACCACCACAGCCCCCTGGTCTCGGGCCAGACGGCTCAGGCTGGTCACCACCTTGTTGTCCATGGTGCCACCAAAGAGGGGATGCGGGTGGCAGATAATGGCGACGAACGACGGCGTTTCACTGCCCTGCTCCACCACGGCCTCCAGCTTGCCCGCCGGACCGGAGAGACTTTGTCGCTGTTGTGCTGCCATATTTCACCCCTGTCGCATTTCTTGCCCTGCCGACCCGCTGCTGCACCCGGACGCAAAACCCTACGCCGCATCAGGGTCGTCAAGAGTATCAACAGTCTCTTACACCTTGGAGCCTATCCAGGGTCTCTTCACAACCGCGCCGGAGTCCTTCCTTAACCTGTAAAGAGGGTCGCCAGCTCATGATGGCGATTGTGTAGCGTAGTCATTCTACATGAACGAGCGCCATAGCGGGCTGGCGGCACTCTCCACCTGAAAGAATGGGCCCGGCCCTTCGGGTTGCCGCTAAAAATGGCCCCATGCTGTGTTATGAACCTTGAACTTGACCCGTCAGGCCCTGCGGTATCGTGCCCTCTGTGCTCTGCGAGTATTGCCTGGAGCCATTTTTAGCGGCAACGCGGTTGTGAAGAGACCCTGGATAGGCTCTAACCCTTGGCGACCGCCCGGCACTGTGCTGCAATAGCGAGAATTCAGAAGGAGTATGCCATGGATATGCTGACAACTGGGGTGCTGTGCTTCGCCGCCGGCGTGGTAGTGGGCGCAGGATTACTGTTCTGGTTGTTACCGGCACGGCGTCAGGCCGGCCAGCTGATTCGTGACCGTGACGAAGCCCGTCAGGCCCTCAATCACTATCGTGATCAGGTGGATGACCATTTTCTGCATACCGCAGAACTGGTCAACGACATGACCCAGGCCTATCGCTCCGTCCACGAGCACCTTTCCAAAGGTGCCCAGGCCTTGTGTTCCGAAGTGGGTCGCAAACGGGCAGTGGCAAAATCCCTGGACTCTGCACCGCAGAAAGGCAGTGACGAGCCGGTGGCTCCGCCGCTGGATTATGCCCCCAGCGCCAAGGGCGGCACCCTGGCCGAAGATTTCGGTCTGCGCCAGAAAACCACCGGGCCGTTCAAACCCGTGGACGTGGCGGACAACCCGGTCACCGACAATATCGTGGAGCCTCCCCGCGACTACGCGGAAGGCTGCGACGAGCAGGGTTGCCCACCGCAAGAAAAGAAATAAAACACCACTGACGACACAGCCCCCCAAACCGGCACCAGCGAATTCCTGGCGCTGCCTTGGCACCCCCGGCTCAGGCGCCCCTTTCCCCGTTGGAGCCTTGCTCGCAAGGCGAAAGTCCGAAATCCCGCGACGTGCCTGCGGGTAACCTTCGCTTTGCGAGCAAAGCTCCAACGGCAGGGGGGGCATCAACCGTATATTCACGCCCTGCAACCCGGGCGGGTGAAGGGGGCTTATTGAAAGGTCTGCGCCACCCGCATGGGCACAGGCTCCTCTTCCACCACGATCTCCGCCGGCAGTATCCCGGCCGGGTCACCATCGGCCTGTATCGGCTCATCGGCATTTTCGCAGCGAATCTCCACCCGCTGGGCACGCAGGCTGGCCACACCATCCACCCGCTCCATGCGCCCCAGCAACAGCGCGGCGAGACAGCGCAACAGGAAGCTGACGCCCGGCTTCTGGAACAGCAACACCTGCACCTGGGGCCGGAGAATATTGGCCTCACGGCTGAGCACAAAGCTGCCGCCATAGTGGCGGCCGTTAGTGACGATGGCAGAAAAACAGTCCAGCGGCCGGCCATCGACCATGACCCGGTAATGGCGCTGACCGTAACGGCGAATCTGGGCAAGCATGGACTGGACATAGGCCAGCTTGCCGAACCGTTCCTTCACCGACAGGTTCACCCCATCCACCACCCAGGCGTCGTAGCCGATGCCGCACATCATAATAAAACGGCGTCCGTTGAGCCGGGCCGGGGTGACCGGCACATTTTTGCCATTGACCACGATCCTGGCCGCCTGCTCCGGCTGTTTGGGCAGCTGCAGCTCCTTTGCCAATACATTGGCGGTTCCGGTGGCAAACACCCCCAGGGACACTCCGGGAGCCAGACCATTGAGGACTTCGTTGGTGGTGCCATCACCGCCCACCGCCACCACGCAATCGCCCTGATTTTCCAGGGCCTGCAGATACGCGGTGGCATCACCCGGCCCTCGCGTGTGGTAGAGACGCACTCGCGCGCCCAGTTTCTCCAGCTCCGCCACAAAACGGCACAGCAGGGTCTCCCGGCCACCCCCGGCGGTCGGGTTGTATACAACAGTAATCTTCATGGGATCAGGGTGTTCCTCGTACTGCTCAGGCCGGGTTATCGATGTCGATAAAGATATGTTCCACACCGAACTGCTCATTGAGCCACTGCCCCAGGGCCTGTACCCCATAGCGTTCGGTGGCATGGTGACCACAGGCAAAATAGTGCATGCCGGTTTCCCGGGCAAAGTGGGTGGTGGGCTCGGAAATCTCGCCGCTCAGGTAGGCATCCATCCCCCGGGTCTGGGCCTTGTCGATAAAGCCCTGGGCGCCACCGGTACACCAGCCGATGGTTTCAATCTCATCGCCCGGGTCGCCCACATGCAACGGGGTGCGTCCCAGCACGGCTTCCGCGTGGGCAGCGAACTCCGCCGCCGACATGGGACTGTCGAGCCGCCCCACATTACCGATCGGCCGCGGCGCATCATCCAGTCCACCCTCCACAGTGAACCCCAGACGCCGGGCAAGCTGGGCGTTATTGCCCAGGGTCGGGTGGGCATCCAGGGGAAGGTGATAGGCAAACAGATTGATATCGTGGCGCAGCAAGGTCTGCAGGCGCTGCTTTTTCATGCCGCGAACCCGCTGATCCTCACCTTTCCAGAAATAACCATGGTGAACCAGAATGGCATCCGCTTCTTCCACGATCGCCGCATCGATCAGGGCCTGGCAGGCGGTGACCCCGCTGACCACACGGCGGATCTGTTCGCGGCCTTCCACCTGCAATCCATTGGGACAGTAGTCCTGAAAGTGATCCGCAGCCAGCTCCTGGTCGAGCAAGGTCAGCATGTAATCGCGCTTGAGCATGACACCTACCGGGCAATGATCTGATAATATTGCGCGCAGTTTACCTATCCAGACCCGGGCTTGTCTCGTTCGTCCCCGTCCCGGTGGCGGGCGAAAGGCAATGGCACGGGCCAAAGCAAGCGCATGGGGGCATTGTCGGTGATCAGAGCCTTTCGTTTTTTTGCCGGACCGATTCTGGCGGGGCTGGCCGTGGGCCTGGCCGTGCTGTGGTGGTATGAGTGGGGTCCGAACGCTCGCCCCGGGCGCTACGACAGCGGCACCGCCAGTTATGCCGGTGCCGTCAACCATGCGGCTCCGGCAGTGGTCAATATTTACACCACACAAATCCTCACCAGCGATGACGTGCCGGAAGACCCCCTGTTTAACCGCTTTATGGAAGAACCCCGCCGTGAACGGGCCCTGAACAGCCTGGGTTCCGGGGTTATCGTGGACGACGAAGGCTACATCCTTACCAGTTATCACGTGATCCGCGACGCAGACGAAATCCTGGTGGCCCTGCGTGACGGCCGCGATGCCCCGGCCCGGGTGGTGGGCACGGACCCGGAGACCGACCTGGCCCTGCTTCATGTGGCACTGGAAAACCTGCCGGAAGTGGAACTCAACGGTAACGGACCGGTGCAGGTGGGCGATGTGGTGCTGGCCATCGGCAATCCCCTTGGCGTAGGCCAGACCGTTTCCATGGGGATTGTCAGTGCCACCGGGCGCAGCCATCTGGGCATTGCCACTTTCGAGAATTTCATCCAGACCGACGCGGCCATCAACCGCGGCAACTCCGGCGGCGCCCTGATCGATACCCGTGGCCACCTGATCGGCATCAACACCGCCATCCTCTCCGCTGACGGCAGCTGGCAAGGCATCGGTTTTGCCACCCCGGCCTCCATCGCACGGGAAGTGATGCGTGACCTGATCGACCATGGCCGGGTGATTCGTGGTTATCTGGGGGTTACCGTGCAGGATATTACCCCGTCCCTGGCCGAGACCTTCGGCATGGACGAAGTGCGCGGTGGTGTGATCACGGAAGTGGTCATCGACAGCCCCGCCCACAAGGGTGGCCTGCAGCCCGGCGACGTACTGGTGGGCATCGACGGCACCGCCATGGCCGACGGCTACGAAGCCATGAACCGCATTGCCGGCATGAAGCCAGAGCAGAAAGTCAGTCTGAACATCGTCCGTAACCGCCAACCGCTGACCGTAGATGTGGTGATTGGTACACGGCCGCCGGCAGAAACGGAATAAAGCAGTTAACAGTGAACAGTGCGCGTGAGCGCTTATCTGTCTCTGAAACGCAAGAGGCCGCGCCCAAGCGGTGGGCGCGGCCTCTTGCGTTTCAAGTCAACCCAGCGGGCTGTCCCGCCGCTGTTAACTATTCACTGTTAACTGCATTCAAAGCCCTTCCACCCCACTCAAACTCTCCCCTGCCGGATAACGAATCTCAAAGCCCTGCTTGAAGCGTTCTTCGCCCCCCGCGGGAAGAGTGAATTGCCAGCGTTGCAGGCCTTTCACATCATCCACATTCTGTGCATCCGCGGCCTTGCCCTTGGCGGTAACGGTAATATCGTCGTTGCCGGCCACGGGGAGGCGATCCAGCAGGTTTACCGTGATCGGCTTGTCGTAATGGGAAAGGAGGGTGATGTTCTTGATCGCTGACAGGGTACTTTCCTTGCTGATCAGACCGGTTTCCCCTTCCCGGGAAGGCTCCCGGGTCACGGTAATCTGAAGGCGCGGATCGTCGCCAAAGCTCATTTTCACCTTTTCACCCTGCTTGATACTTTGCTGGCGATGGTACCGGGTCAGACGCTGACCATCACGCAGCAGGGTGACACTGCCCGCCAGCCAGGGAAGCGGGCTGGTATTGTCCCACTCCCCCACCAGCAGCACTGCGGGCTGCTGCCACAGGTAACTTTCCCGGCTCAGGGTTACCGGTAATTCCGCCTGTTGGTAGGAAACCCGGGCACTGGCATCACCACTGGCCAGGGACAACGGCGCGGAAAGCGGTACCCGCATATCAAAGCCATGTGCCACAGGGGCCGCCACCGGCATGCCGCTGACGCTCTCTGCCATATCAGCTTGATACGCCGCCGGCTCCGCCATCACCGCCCGCAATGATTGCTTTCGCATCTCCGGCTGAGGGGCTGCCAACCGTACAATCCAGGGCGTCGGATCAGGCAGGTGGCGATAACCGGCCGGCACCAGACCCAGGGTAGCGCGGACATTCTGCCAGTCTTCACCGGTCCGGTTATGGATCAGGGCAATGCCGGTCACCGCCACGTTTTCATTGCGGCTGTTCAGATCCACCCGCAGCTGATTCTGCCAGCCCGCCTGGTGGGTAAAGTACTTTAGCTCAACCTTCGCCGTTGACGGTTTGTCAGCGCTGACGGTGAGAACCAGTTCGCGGCTGCGGGTCTGTCTTTGCCCCAACTGCTGGCGTTCCTGGCGCAGGGTGTCCAGTTTCTGTTGCTGGTCGTGACGTACCACTGCCCGCTGGTTGATGGCCGCCTGCCGCTGTTCCACCGCCTTGCCAATGGACGCCCAGGCGCTGGACCACTTTTCTACCGGCACCTGCGCAAACACCGCTTGCCCCTGGGGAGCCTGCCCCATTAGCGACTGCAGATGGTGAATCTGTTGCTGATCCAATGCATCCGCTGCCTTGGCGGCGGCCATGATCTGCTCCAGTTCGAGGATGGCCGCATCCAACTCGGCCCGCCGGGCTGATACATCGGCTTTGTTGATGGCAAATCCCTGACGGACACCCTGCAAGCGAGCGCCCTTCACCGTCACCTGCAAGCTGTCCAGATCCAGCTCCGGCAGACCACTGACTACCAGTTGGTGCTCACCAGCGGAGAGGGACTGACTGAGAGTGCGAGTGAGATGGGCCTGGGAGGGGAATAACACCGCCTCGCTCACCGGCGCGGTGACGTTGAAATCAGCGGCCAAAAGGGACGTGGGCAACAGCGCACAGGCAAGCAGCAACGATCGTTTCATTATTCGGGTCCTTTCCGTTGGACGATACCTGTTAGTACCGCAGGTATTGGGAAAGGTTCAAGCGGGGAGTCTTGCGGCGTTGGTTGGCGCGATCTTCTTGTGCAGAAAAAGATTATTTACCACAGAGAACACAGAGATCACTGAGAAAAAGATAAACCCCTACGCATTCTGAAATGGATGTTTTATCAACGGTAGGATCGCGTCGCCAGCGACGCTCCTAGACGAAAGGCTTTCACCACAGGATACCGAGCCAGCCTTTTTCTCTGTGTGCTCGGTGCCCTCTGTGGTGAAAAAAATTTTCCGCGGCGGGAATCAGAGCAGCGTGTCCAGCGCGTCGATCAACGCCTGGTTTTGCTCTGCTGTGCCCACGGTAATGCGCAGGTAGTCGGCGATGCGTGCAGGCTTGCCGAAGTGGCGCACGATGATGCCCTGCTCGCGCAAGCCCTGAGCCAGGGAGGCGCCACTGTGTTGCGGGTGGCGCGTGAAGAGAAAGTTGGCCGCCGACGGCAGACTGTCGAAGCCGCGCCGGGAGAGCTGCTCGTTGAGCCAGTCACGCTGGCGGATTACCTGTTCACAGCCCTGCTCGAACCATGCCTGATCCTGGAATGCGGCCACACCGGCGGCGATAGCCAGGCGATCCAGCGGATAGGAATTGAAGCTGTCCTTGATGCGGTTCAGACCATCAATCAGCGCCTCATCGCCCACGGCCAGACCGATACGCAAACCGGCCAGGGAACGGGACTTGGACAGGGTCTGGGTGACCAACAGATTCGGGTAGCGGTTGACCAGGCTGATGGCCGTGTCGCCACCGAAGTCGATGTAGGCTTCGTCAATCACCACCAGGGTTTCTGTATTGGCCTGCAGCAGACGCTCGATATCGCTCAGCGGCATTAACTTGCCGGTGGGGGCATTGGGGTTGGGGAAAATAATGCCGCCATTGGGTTTCAGGTAGTCTTCCACATTGATGGACAGCGTCTCGTCCAGCGCTACCGGCTCATAGTCGATCTGGTAGAGGCCGCAATAGACCTTGTAGAAGCTGTAGGTGATGTCCGGAAACAGCAAGGGGTTGTTCTGGCGGAAAAAACCCATGAACAGATGCGCCAGCACCTCGTCGGAACCGTTGCCGACGAACACCTGGGAACGCTGGATAGCATGGCCCTGAGCAGAATAGTAATCGGCAATGGCCTGCTTGAGCTCACCACTGTCCGGATCCGGGTACAGACGCAGGCGCTCGTCCGCTTGCCCACGAATCGCCTCAATCACCTTTGGCGACGGACCCAGGGGGTGCTCATTGGTATTCAACTTCACCAACCTGTCCATCTTCGGCTGCTCGCCGGGAACATAGGGTTCCAGTTGGTGAACGAAGTCGCTCCAGTATTTGCTCATAGTTTTGTCGTCCGAGGTCAGACGTCTGACGCTTTCTTGATTCGGTATTCGGCGCTGCGCGCGTGGGCGGTGAGGCTTTCGCCGCGGGCCAGGGGTGAGGCGATTTTCGCCAGCTCGCTGGCGCCCTCCGGGGAGCAACCGATCAGTGAGCTGCGCTTCTGGAAATCATACACACCCAGGGGGGAAGAAAATCGTGCCGTGGCACTGGTGGGCAACACGTGATTGGGGCCCGCGCAGTAATCACCCAGGGCTTCCGGCGTGTGACGGCCCAGGAAGATGGCACCGGCATGACGAATCTGTTTTGCCCATTGCTCGGCGTCATCAATGGAAAGCTCCAGATGCTCGGAGGCAATGGTATTGGCCAGGGCAATGGCCTGCTCCAGATCCTGCACCTGAATCATGGCGCCGCGATGTTTCATGGACGTACGGATAATGGTTTCCCGCTCCAGAGTCACCGCCAGTTTTTCCATGGACTCGGCCACCTGTTGCAGGAAGTCGCCGTCCGGGCTGACCAGGATGGCCTGGGCTTCCTCATCATGCTCTGCCTGGGAAAACAGGTCCATGGCGATCCAGTCCGGATCGGTCTTGCCATCACAGACCACCAGAATTTCCGACGGCCCGGCGATCATGTCGATGCCGACCTTGCCGAATACCTGGCGCTTGGCTTCCGCCACATAGATGTTGCCGGGGCCGACGATCTTGTCCACCGCAGGCACCGTCTCGGTGCCGTAGGCCAGTGCCGCTACCGCCTGGGCGCCCCCCAGGGTGAATAGCTTGTCCACCCCGGCAATGGCCGCCGCCGCCAGCACCATGTCGTTGATTTCGCCATCCGGGGCCGGCGACACCATGATGATTTCACCCACACCCGCCACCTTGGCCGGCAAGGCGTTCATCAGCACCGAGCTGGGATAGGCGGCCTTGCCACCGGGCACGTAGATACCGGCCCGATCCAGCGGTGTCACCTGTTGGCCCAGTAATGTGCCATCCGCTTCCCGGTACTGCCAGGAATCCTGCTTCTGCTTTTCGTGGTAGCGACGCACCCGTTCGGCGGCCGCTTCCAGCGCCTGGCGCTGTTCGGCAGGAATACGCTCCAGGGCTGCCTGCAATTGATCATGCCCCACCACCAGCGCATCCATGGCGGCCACGTCGCGACGGTCAAAACGGTTGGTGTATTCCACCAGCGCCGCATCGCCGCGTTTGGCCACATCACGAAGAATACCGCGCACCCGATCCGCTACTTCCTCGTCCCGCTCTTCGGACCAGGCGGTGAGCGCAGCCAGCTTGGCATCGAAATCCGCGTCTTGGGCGTTAAGCCAGGTGGTTTCCATGGTTGGCACCGTAATCAAAGTCACAATCTGTTTTTACCACAAAGGGCACAGGATTCAGTGAGGAGAAGGCGGGTCTTTTTCTATCACCAAGATCAACAACGCCTGTCGCAACGCCCCATCAACCAATGGGCTGTTATTCTCGCTCGCATTGTGACCACTATGGTGAAAGGTGTTAGCCCGCCTTGCGAGCCGCCACCGCCTCGGCCAGCTGATCCAGGATTCCCTGAATATCCCCGTGACGGGTTTTCATGCTGGCGCGGTTGACGATCACCCGGGTGGAGATATGGGCAATCAGCTCGGTGGGCTCCAGGCCATTGGCGCGCAGGGTGTTGCCGGTGTCCACGATATCCACAATGCGGTCGGCCAGGCCCACCAGCGGGGCCAGTTCCATGGCACCGTAGAGCTTGATCACTTCCGCCTGTTTGCCCTGCTGGGCATAGTAGGCCTTGGCCACGTTGACGAACTTGGTGGCCACACGCAGGCGGCTGCCTACTTCCGGAGCATCCTTCACCGCCGCCACCATCAACTTGCAGCGGGCGATATCCAGATCCAGAGGCTCGAACACACCATCAGCGCCGTGCTCCATGAGCACATCCTTGCCGGCCACACCGATATCCGCCGCGCCGTGCTGCACATAGGGCGGAACATCCGTGGCGCGGATGATGATGATCTTCACATCGTCGCGGGTGGTGTCGAAGATCAGCTTGCGCGAGGCCTCCGGATCTTCCAGCAGCTCAATGCCCGCCGCTTTCAGCAACGGCAGGGTTTCCTTGAGGATGCGCCCTTTGGACAGGGCGATGGTCAACGGCTTGGTCATTACGACGGTCTTTCCCAATCAGCGCGGAACGCGGCGAATCACCGCACCCAGCGATTGCAGTTTCTCTTCGATGCACTCGTAACCGCGATCAATATGATAGATGCGGTCTACCGTGGTTTCCCCTTCCGCCGCCAGGGCCGCGATCACGAGGGAGGCAGACGCTCGCAGGTCGGTGGCCATCACCGGCGCGCCGGTGAGCTGATCCACACCGCGACAAATAGCGGTATTGCCCTGCACTTCGATATCCGCGCCCATGCGGTTCATTTCCTGCACGTGCATAAAGCGGTTTTCAAAGACGGTTTCCACAATGGTGCCTGTCCCTTCGGCAATCAGGTTCAGGGCCATGAACTGGGCCTGCATGTCCGTGGGCATGGCCGGATACGGGGCGGTTCGCAGCGAGATCGCCTTGGGCCGACGGCCTTCCATGTCCAGCTCGATCCAGTCGTCACCGGTGGTGATTTTGGCACCGGCTTCTTCCAGTTTCTGTAGCACTGCATCGAGGATACCCGGCACCGTGTCCTTGGTCTTGATACGGCCACCGGTAATGGCAGCGGCAATCAGGTAAGTCCCGGTTTCGATACGGTCGGCGATGACTTCATGATGACCGCCGTGGAGACGCTCCACCCCTTCAATGGTGATGGTGTCGGTGCCGGCACCGCGCACCTTGCCACCCATGGTGTTGATGAAGTCGGCCAGATCCACCACTTCCGGTTCCCTGGCGGCATTTTCCAGGTAGGTAGTCCCTTCCGCCAGCGCAGCGGCCATCATCAGGTTTTCGGTGCCGGTGACGGTAACCGTATCCATGACGATGCGGGCACCCTTGAGGCGACCCTCCACGGAGGCATGGACATAGCCGTTCGCCACTTCGATGTCAGCGCCCATGGCTTCCAGGCCACGCAGGTGAATGTCCACTGGCCGTGAACCAATGGCACAGCCACCCGGCAGCGATACGGACGCCTTGCCAAAATGAGCCACCATGGGCCCCAGTACCAGGATGGAGGCACGCATGGTCTTCACCAGCTCGTAGGGCGCGGTGAGTTCCTTGATGGTAGTGGCGTTCACTTCCACGTTCATGCGGTCGTCGATCACCACGTGGACGCCCATGCGGCCCAGCAGCTCGATCAGGGTGGTGACATCCTGCAGGTGCGGCAGATTACCCACGGTGACCGGCTCGTCGGCCAGCAGGGTGGCGGCCAGGATCGGCAGGGCCGCGTTCTTGGCGCCGGAAATACGGATTTCGCCGTCAAGGCGCCGGCCACCGGTGATGATCAATTTATCCATGAACTGTCTCTAGACTTGTCAGAGGGCCAGGCGCAATGCCTCAGCCGATACCCATCTTCTGGGCTTTTTCCCACTCGGCCGGGGTATAGGTAATGATTTGCACCGCGTGGATGGTGTTGCTCTGGATCTGCTCGTTGATGGTGGCGTAGACCAGTTGTTGCTTCTTCACCGGCATCAGGCCTTCAAAGGCCGTGGAAATGACGCGAATCTGGAACCGGTCGCCGCCGCCTTCCACCGCCACATCGGCATCGTCAAAACCGGCTTCGACCAGTGCTTTTACCTCTTCCGGATTCATGCTCGCTCCTCATCGGGGCCGACAGCGGCCCGAACAGCGAGGAGCGGGATTAACCCGCTCCTCGGTGAAAACGGCAATAATACGCGAGCCGACGTCCCCTTGCCACGGCGGCACCGCCGGAAGAATCAGCTCTTCGGGTCGCTGTCCTTGATACCCGCATCAATATTGGCGTCTGCAGACCAGTTGTCGATCACCTTGTCGATGTCGTTGTACTGTTGCATGCCCTGGGCGAACTGGCTCTGGAAGGTATCGCGCAGATCCAGACCGTTCACGTAGACATTGATTACCCGCCACTGGCCATCACGCAGGAACAAGGTGTAGTAGATCGGTACCGTCTTGCCGGAGTTGGTCTTCACCTCCATGCGTACCCGGGCATAATCGCCTTTGCGATCCCCTTCCTGCATGGGCAGCGTAGTAATCTTCTGGCCTTCATAGAGGGTAATACCGGAGGCATAGGTATTGATCAGGCTATTCTTGAACACGTCCAGAAACCGGTACTTCTGTTCCTTGCTGGACGGCCCGAAGTAATCGCCCATCACCATTCGGGTGATACGCTTGAAGTCCACCAGATCGCCAAGCTCCTCGCGCACCAGCTCCTTGGCCCGGTCGGGATCAGCCTCCAGTTGCTCCCGCTCCGCCTCGATACGGGAGGTCATACGCTCCACCGCTTCCATCACCACCTGCCGCGGATCGCTGTCCGCCGCCGCCAAAGAGGCCATGGCGGTAAACACCATTGCCAGCCAGATCCGGATAACACGCTGCAAATGCATAGAAAACTCCCTGTTAATGTCCGGCGGTTTTACGGTTTTATACCGCTGATGTCCAGTAACACACTGAACCGCATCTGCTTTGTTGGAGTCACAAGATGTCCCAACGGTTCCAAATGAAACAGAATTCGGGTCAACGAGGCGTCCCCAGCAATGTATAATCGACCCCGACCAGAGGAGAGATGAATGAGTCACGACCACATCGGCGTGGGTCGACGGGTACTGGACATCGAGGCCAGAGCCGTTGATTGCCTGAAAGACAGCCTGGATGACAGCTTCTCCGCCGCCTGCGACCTGATGCTGGCCGCCCGCGGACGGGTCATCGTCACCGGCATGGGGAAAAGTGGCCACGTGGGCAGCAAACTGGCCGCCACCCTGGCCAGCACCGGCACACCTTCTTTCTTTGTGCATCCGGGGGAAGCGTCCCACGGCGACCTGGGCATGATCACCCCGGACGATGTGGTGCTGGCCCTGTCCAACTCCGGAGAAACCGCCGAAGTACTGGCCATCCTCCCGGTCATCAAACGCAAGGGCACCGCCCTGATTGGCATGACCGGCCGGCCACAATCTGCCCTGGCGCAGCTCTCCGATGTGCACCTGACCGTGGCGGTCAGCGAAGAAGCCTGCCCGCACAATCTGGCCCCCACCTCCTCTACCACAGCGGCCCTTGCCATGGGCGATGCCCTGGCCATTGCCCTGCTGGAAGCCCGCGGCTTTACACCCGAAGATTTCGCCATGAGTCACCCCGGCGGCAGCCTGGGCCGGCGCCTGCTATTGAAGGTGGATGACATCATGCACGCCGGGGAACAACTGCCGGTGGTTGCCAGTGGGACCTCGCTCAGCGAAGCGCTACTGGAAATGACCCGCAAGGGTCTGGGCATGACAGCCATCACCCGGGACGACGGCACCCTGGCAGGCATTTTCACTGATGGCGATCTGCGCCGCATGCTGGACCGCGACATCGACATCCGCAAGGCCACCATCGACGAGGTGATGGTGGCCCAGCCAATCACCATTGAACCTGGCCACCTGGCCGCGGAGGCCCTGCAGATCATGGAAAGCCGCAAGATCAACGGCCTGATGGTCTGCGACCAGGACCACAAGCCACTGGGTGCCTTCAATATGCAGGACCTGCTGCGCGCGGGGGTGGTGTAAATGCCAATGCAACTGTCTTCCATTGATGCCCAGAAACTGCGCCTGATGGCCTTCGACGTGGACGGAGTGATGACCGACGGACGCATCTACTTCAGCCCGGACGGCGAGACCCTCAAAGTCTTTAACACCCTGGACGGCCACGGCTTGAAGAAACTGGCCGCCAGCGGCGTGACCCTGGCCATCATCACAGGCCGCAACACTCCCATGGTGGCCAAACGCGCCGCCGACCTGGGCATTAACCATGTGATTCAGGGCCGCGAGGACAAGGGTGTCGCCCTGGCCGACCTGGCGAACCAGCTGGGTATTGCCGCCAGCGAAACCGGCTATGCCGGCGATGACGAACCGGACGTGAGCGCCCTGGAATGGGCCCAGCTCAGCTTTGCCCCGGCCAATGCCCATGACTGCGCCAAGGCGGCCGCCAACCACATTACCGAACGGCGTGGCGGCGAGGGCGCGGTGCGGGAAATTTGCGACGCCATCCTGGCACAGCGGAGCCCGGCATGAAGCGCCAGGGCCTGCTCAGCGCCACCGGTGTCCTGATGCTGGGACTGGTGATGCTGATGACGCTCCACGAGTGGGATGACACTCTCCCCGGGCAGGAGGATGGCATCCTCACGGCACCAGCCATTGTTGCCAAAGACATTACGGCGCGGGCTTTTAGTGAAGAGGACGGCCGTCTCCAGTACTATCTGACCGCCAAAACCCTGACACAGTACGACCATAATCCACTCACGGAGATGCAGGAACCGGAGCTGGAAATGGCCAACGACAAGGGCAGCTGGACCATCGTTAGCGAGCAGGGCGTCGTCAAGGAAAATGGCGACCTGATCGTATTTTCCGGCGATGTGAAAGCCCGGAACCAGCAACAGAAGATTACCCTGGACACCCAGGAGCTGCGCTTTTACAGCGACACCAACATCGCCAGCTCTCCCGACAATGTGGACCTGGAATTTGAATCCGGCACCACCCGCGCGGGAGCGCTGGAGGCCGATCTCGACAAGGGCATCCTGACCCTTGAAAAAGGAGTAAAGAGTGAGTTTGACGCACCGGCTTCTTAGAACCATCGCCCTTGCCGCTGCCCTGCCGGTGACGGCGTTGGCGGCGCCTGGGCAAATGCCCGTGTCTGTCACCGCTGATTCCGGGCGCTTTGAGCAGGACGCTGGCAGCGGCCTGTATCGCGGCAATGTGGAGCTGATACAGGGCCAGCGCAAACTGTTTGCCGATGAAATGCGCCTGTTTACCCGTAATGGCGAACTGACTCGCGTGGAGGCCTCAGGCACCCCGGTACGCATGCAAGAAGGCAAGGACCTGCAGGCCCACGCCAACAACCTGGTCTACGACATCCGCAAACGCACCCTGGTGCTCACCGGTGATGCCTACATTGAACATCTTGGCAACACTTTCGAGGGCGCCCGGGTGGAATACAGCCTGGACTCCAAGCGAGTCGACGCCAGCAGTGAAGGCGACAAGCGAGTGAGACTGGTGATCCCCGCCGAGAACCAGACTCCTGGCACCGAACAAGCCCCACCGGCAGACGACAATGCAAACGGCGAGGCGCCTGTGGCGCCCTCCCCCGAGGCGGAGCCAAACACCCCATGAGCCATTTACGCGCCCATCACCTGGCAAAAAGCTACAAGGGCCGCCGGGTCATCGAAGATGTGTCCCTGGACGTGGAAGCCGGCCAGATCGTCGGCCTGCTTGGGCCCAACGGCGCCGGCAAGACCACCTGCTTCTACATGATCGTAGGCCTGGTGGAAGCCGATGCCGGGCGCATCGACATCAACGACGCGGACATCACCCATCTGCCCATGCATGGTCGCGCCCAGCGCGGCATCGGCTACCTGCCCCAGGAAGCCAGCATCTTCCGCCGCCTGACCGTGGAAGAGAACATCATGGCGATCCTGGAAACCCGCAAGGATCTCAGCAAGGCGGAACGTCACGAGCGCATGGAAAGCCTGCTCAAGGAATTCCATATCACCCACATTCGCGATTCCCTGGGCATGAGCCTGTCCGGCGGCGAACGGCGCCGGGCGGAAATTGCCCGCGGCCTGGCCACGGACCCGGATTTCATTCTGCTGGATGAGCCTTTCGCCGGCGTGGACCCGATTTCCGTGAACGACATCAAGGGCATCATTCGCCACCTGAAAGAGCGCGGTATTGGTGTACTGATCACTGACCACAACGTGCGTGAAACGCTGGATATCTGCGATACCGCCTACATCGTCAGCGCCGGCCATATCATCGCCTCCGGCGATGCAGACACCATTCTGGGCAACCAACAGGTGCGGGATGTGTACTTGGGTGCCGATTTCAGGCTGTAAAAGGCAATTAATAGTTAATAATGAATAATTAATAGCTACGCGCCAACCGATTGCACTGTTTGCAAGCGATTAGGCCGCGCCCAAAGCATGAGCGCGGCCTCTTACCTTGAAAAAAAGACAAGCTATTCCGCGACGTTATTAATTATTCATTATTAACTATTAATTGCCTCCCATAGCACAGAACCACCATTGGCACAAATATTGCTTGCCTTATAGATAGGCTGTTATTCTCGGGTTTTGGGGACCAATCAGCCTGAGCAGTATGAAGCCAAGCCTACAACTACAAATCGGCCAGCAGCTGACCATGACACCGCAGCTGCAGCAGGCCATTCGCCTTTTGCAGCTGTCCACGCTGGACCTGCGCCAGGAAATTCAGCAGGCAGTAGAAAGCAATCCGTTGCTGGAGCTGGCTGACGATTTTGGCGACGAATCCCTGCCTGACACTGACGAAGAGCGTCAGGACGAGCAGGAGCTGGATACCGAACGGGAAGATGCCCTGGAAGAGTTCGTGGACGACGAACCGGGCATTGAAACGGAATGGGACGATGTCTATTCCGGCCAGACCAGCAGCGCCTCCACCGCCCTTCCCGACGATGCCGACGACTGGCAGCAACGCCATAGTGTGGCCGGCAACCTGCAGGACCACCTGCTCTGGCAACTGAACCTGACTCCCATGAGCGATGTGGACCGCATTATCGCCATGACCATCATCGAATCCCTGGACGATCGCGGCTACCTGACCGTGTCCGTGGACGACATCGTGGCGATGATGAATGCTCAGGAGGACCTGCTCACCGAAGGCGATGAACTGGAAGCCGATGAGGTACTGGCGGTGCAGCATCGCCTGCAGCAATTTGATCCGGTGGGCGTGGCCAGTCTCGATCTGGCCGACTGCCTGCGCGTGCAACTGCGCCAACTGCCCACGGACACGCCCTTCCTGGAGTATGCCCTGGCCCTGCTGGGGCATCTGGAGCTACTGGAAAAACACGACTATGCCGCCCTGCGGCGGGTCCTGCAGATCAGCGAGGAAAATCTGCTTGATGCCCTCTCCCTGCTGCGCACTCTGGATCCTGCCCCCGGTGAGCAGATCGGGGAAAGCCAGGTGGATTACGCGGTCCCGGACGTGATCGTGCGCCAGCACCAGGGCCACTGGCAGGTGAGTCTGAACGAGGAGGTGCTGCCCAAGGTCAACCTGCAGCAGCAGTACGCCGCCATGGCCCGCAAAGCCGGGGGAGAGGATGGTCAGTACCTGCGCAACTGCGTGCAGGAGGCCAAGTGGTTCATCAAGAGCCTGCAAAGCCGCCACGACACCCTGCTGAAGGTGGCCACCCGTATTGTTGAAGTCCAGCAGGACTTCTTCGATTATGGGGAGGAGGCCATGAAACCCCTGGTTCTGGCCGACATTGCCGATGCCGTCGAGATGCACGAATCGACCATTAGTCGGGTCACCAACCAGAAATACATGATGACACCCCGCGGCGTCTTTGAGCTGAAATATTTCTTCTCAAGTCACGTGGGAACAGACGGCGGCGGTGAGTGTTCCTCCACCGCTATTCGTGCCATTATTAAGAAGCTGGTCGCTGCCGAGAATCCCCGCAAGCCGCTCAGCGACAACAAGCTGGCAAGCTTGCTGAATGAGCAGGGAATCAACGTGGCGCGCCGGACAGTCGCCAAGTACAGAGAGGCGATGAGAATACCGTCATCCAGCGCCCGCAAGCGTTTGGTGTAGGCGCCGGGACGGCCCAAGAGCAGGTAAAGGAGCCAGACATGCAAATTAATATCAGCGGTCATCACCTGGAAATTACCGACGCTTTGCGAGCCTATGTGGGAGACAAGTTTTCCCGTCTTGAACGGCATTTCGACCAGATTACCAGTGTCCAGGTGATTCTTTCCCCGGAACCCAAGACCCACAAGGCGGAATCCACTATCCATATCTCCGGGGCTGACGTCTTCGCCACCGCTGAGGCAGTGGACATGTACGCTGCCATCGACAAGCTGACGGACAAGCTCGACCGCCAGATTCTCAAACACAAGGAAAAGGCCGTCAGCCACAAGCACGGCCACTGACCCCAAAGCGACAATTATGCGAGTTCGCGAACTACTCACCGAAGCACGCACCCATAATCAGGTGCAGGCCAGCAGCAAGAAACAGCTGCTGGACCAGGTTGCGCAGCTGGCTGCGGCCGGCTGCGACAGCCTCAACGAACAGGAGGTCTTCGACGCCCTGGTAGCCCGGGAAAAGCTGGGCTCCACGGGCATCGGCGAAGGCATCGCCATTCCTCACTGTCGTCTCGGTCACTGCCAGCAACCCATCGGGCTGCTGCTGAAACTGTCCACTCCCATCGATTTTGATGCCGTTGACGGTCGCCCCGTGGATCTTGTGTTTGTGTTGCTCGTTCCCCAGGAAAACCCGGAACAGCACCTGAAAACCCTCAGCCACCTGGCCTCCCTGTTCAACGACGACGACTACCGTGCCGAGCTGCGACTCAGCAAGGACAATCACCACCTGTATCACACTGCCGTGGAATCCGAAGCGGAGCTGCGACTGGCATCATGACATTACCCATCAAGCTTTCGGGCATAGTGCGTCAGAGCCACCGCCCCTCCTCTGCTGACCGTGGATGCCTGCGTGTGGTGTATGGCAGAAGCGCGGAGCAGCCATGAAACTCACCATCATCAGCGGCCGCTCCGGCTCGGGAAAGACCACGGCCCTGCAGGCCATGGAAGACCAGAACTACTATTGCGTCGACAACCTGCCGGTGGGCATGTTGCCTACTCTTGCAGAGCAGCTGAGCCAGGGAGAGCTGCCCATTGAGCGGGCGGCGGTAGGCATTGATGCCCGCAACCTGCCTACCCAGTTGCTGGCTTTTGACGCCATTCTGGATGCGTTGCATCAGCAACAGGTCAAGACCGAAATCATTTATCTGGATGCGGACGACAGCACTCTGCTGAAACGCTTCAGTGCCACCCGCCGCCGGCATCCTCTCGGCGCGCAACAGGGTTCACTGGAATCCGCCATCCAGCATGAACGGGAGCTCTTGGCCAACATCCGCTTGCGTGCCGATCTGGTGATCGACAGCAGCAATTACGACGTACACAGCCTTCGCAATCTGGTGCGTGAGCGGGTCGCCAATCGCAGCGCCGCCCTCTCCCTTCAGCTTGAGTCCTTCGGATTCAAAAATGGCCTGCCCAATGATGCCGACCTGGTGTTTGATGTACGGGTACTGCCTAACCCCCACTGGCGCGCAGATCTTCGCCCCTTTACCGGGCGCGATGAAGCCATCATCGATTTCCTCAAGGAACACCAGGCCAGCCACGACATGCTGGAGGACATCCATCACTTCGTGAGACGTTGGCTGCCGGCTTTCGCCGAGAGCGACCGCAGCTATGTGACGGTGGCCATTGGCTGTACCGGCGGTCGCCATCGCTCGGTATTTATCACCGAGCAACTGGCAAAACGGCTGCGTGATGAGGGCACCACCCTGCAGGTACGCCACCGCGAACTGGATTAAGGCCTCAGCCGCGCAATGATCGAAACAAAACTGGATATCATCAACAAACTCGGGCTTCATGCCCGCGCCGCCGCCAAGGTGGTCAGTGTGGCATCGCGATACGAGAGCCGCATCCACGTTATTCATAACGGCAAACCCATCGATGCCAAAAGCATCATGGGCCTTTTGATGCTGGGCGCCGCCAAAGGCAGCAGCGTGGTTTTCCAGGTGGAAGGCAATGATGAAGCCGCCGCCATGGACGAACTCACCGACCTGTTCGCCCGCCGATTTGATGAAGAAGAGTAAAAGGCAATGAATAATTAATAATGAATAATTAATAGCGCAGGATTTGGGGTACCATCCAGAGAGTTATTCATTATTCACTATTAACTATTCATTATATTCCATGCCCGCCGATACCAGCCGTAGTCAACAGCACCACAAAGTCATCAACCGCGCCTTGTCCAGCGGCACCTATACGCAGGTGCGACAGTTGTTCAACAATCTCCCCGGTGCGGAAGCGGCGCATTTGCTGGAATCCTTTCCGCCCCGGGAACGGGAGATTCTCTGGCAACTGCTCAGCAAGGACCAGGAAAGCGAGGTTCTCCAGTATCTGGGCGAGGAAGTGCGGGTTGAGCTACTGCGCAACCTGAGCACTGATGAGCTGGTCTCTCTGGTGGAAGAGCTGGACACCGATGACCTTGCCGACTTGCTGCAGGAGCTGCCTGAGCATGTGACCAGCCAGGTCATGGCCAGCCTGGACGAGCAGAATCGCGACCGGCTGGAACAGGTAATGAGCTACCCGGAGGATACCGCCGGGGGCCTGATGAACACGGATGTGATCACCATCCGCCCGGAAATCACCTTCGAAGTGGTGCAACGCTACCTGCGCCGCCGGGGGGAAATCCCTCGTACCACCGATAACCTGGCGGTGGTCAATCGCCGTAATCAGTTTATCGGGTTGTTACCACTGACCAAGGTTCTGATCAGCGATCCCGGCACCACCGTGCGCGAGGCCATGATCACTGATACCGAATCCATTCCCGCCAACTTGCCTGCTCACGAAGTGGCCAAGATCTTTGAACGCCAGGATCTGGTAACCGCCCCGGTGGTGGACGAAGACGGCATGCTGGTCGGCCGGATTACCATTGATGACGTGGTAGACGTGATCATCGAGGAAGCGGACCACTCACTGATGAGCATGGCCGGTCTGGATGAGGACGAGGACACCTTTGGCTCCGTTTGGCAAACGGCGCGGCGTCGGGCTGTCTGGCTGGGCATCAATCTACTTACCGCCCTTGCCGCCTCCGCCGTGATCGGTCTGTTTGAAGCCACCCTGGAAAAAGTGGTGGCGCTGGCCATCCTGATGCCCATTGTTGCCAGCATGGGCGGTATCGCTGGCAGTCAGACCCTGACCCTGGTGATCCGGGCCATGGCACTGGGACAGATCCAGTCCAGTAATACCCGCTATCTGCTGGTCAAGGAATTGTCTGTTGGCGCACTGAACGGCCTGCTTTGGGCCACGGTGATCGGCATTACGGCAGCACTGTGGTTTGACGACCCCAGTATCGGCATGGTCATCGCTGCCGCCATGATCATCAACCTGATCATGGCCGCCTGTGCCGGCGCCATGCTGCCGATGATCATGAAGAAGATGGGTATCGATCCGGCTCTGGCCGGCTCCGTGGTGCTTACCACCATCACCGATATCGTGGGCTTCTTTGCCTTCCTGGGCCTGGCCACCGTGCTTTATGCCCATCTGCTGGTCTGAGATTTTCACCCACAAAAAAAGGCGCCAATGATTGGCGCCTTTTTTTTTCGGCGGACATTACTCCACAAAAATCTGCCGGAAGGACACGTAGTAGGCGCCGGCCAGAATCGGCATGACGAACAGCCAACCCAGCAGTAACGGCAAGGCCGCCACCAGCACGATCACCATGGTTACCAACAGGTACACAATCAAGGGAATCACATTGCGGGTGAAACCGGCGATGCTCAGCTTCATGGCTTCCCCCACGCCCTTGTTGCCCAGGAAGATCAATGGCACGGTGAAGTAGAACAGGTAGATAAAGCCAAACATGGCCACCAGACCCAACAGGCCGATCACTACCATCGCCCCGGTACTGGCACCGCCGCTGACCCCCATGGCATAGCCCAGACCACCAAAGACAACCCCAAGCAGCAGCATCACGCCCAGCTGGGCCAGAGCCATCAGAATGAGGGGTGCCGTGCGCTCCGAGAAAGCGGCAAACAGATCCGCAAAATCCGACTTGCCCTCGGTTTCCATGCGATGGAAAATTTTCACGATGCCGGCATAGAGCAGGGGCGTTGCCAGGACTTGCGCGATCATGCCGAGCAGCGGAATGATCTGGAACGCAGAGGTGATCAGCACGGTGACCACCAGCGCCCCCAGAACCACACCCCAGTGCCCCGGCAGCATCTTGTGGCCACTACCGATCCAGCCCAGGGCATCCCCCACACTGATACTGCGTGGCTCTGACAAAATGGTCAGCGCTTGAGCGGGTGGATTGTTGTCGTCAATCAACTCGGCCTTGGGCTGTTGATACGGATTGATTTCACTCACGGTTTACTCCTTTACCGAAAAAAATTTTCATCCATTGAAAATGCCTGGATACGCTATCGCCCTGCGATCTTGATGGGCGACAGCAATAGCGAGCCGCTGGCAATGTTACCCCGATAATCCACATCGGTGCCGCTCCCCTGAATACCCCTGAGCATCTCCCCCAGATGCCCCGCAATGGTAAACTCTTGCAAGGCACCTTGTATGACGCCGTTCTCAAACCAGAAACCACTGGCACCACGGGAATAGTCACCGGTCACCAGATTCACCCCCTGCCCCATCACTTCTGTGACCAGAATCCCCCTGGGTACACGAGCCATCAAGGCCGCCAGTGATTCGCCGGTATCCGTGATCGACAGGTTGCGCACCCCGCCCCCGTTGCCGGTGGGGTCCATCTGCAAACGGCGACCGGCATACAGACCCAACGCATACTGTCGCAGCACGCCATCCTCCACAAAAGACTGGGCCCGGGTGGGCAACCCATCCCCATCGAACGGCGCGGAAGCATTTCCGGCAGCCAGATGAGGATTCTCTGTAAGCGAGAACCCCTTGGGGAGCACGCTGCTGCCGATGCTGTCCTGCAGGAAGGAACTACGACGATAAAGGGCGCCGCCGCTGATCGCCGACACCAGGTGTCCCAACAGGCCGGAGGCCACCTCCGGTGCAAAGATCACCGGTAATTCACCGGTTTCGGGAATGCTGGCCCCCAGCCTGGCCAATGTCCGCTCCCGGGCTTTCTCGCCAATCTCCTCGGCAGCGGCCAGTCGCTCGCCAATACGCCCGCCGTCATACCAGTAATCGCGCTGCATGCCGTTTTCATCTTCCGCCACCACACTACAGACCCGGCTGTGGTGGGTGCCACGATAGCCATGCAAGAAACCTTCAGAGGTCGCGAAGACCCGCAGACTGGCGCCACTGTTGATGGACGCCCCTTCGGAATTGACGATGCGGGCATCATTGCGAGCCACGTTTTCACAGCGCAATGCCTCGTCAATGGCCGCCTGGGTATCCATTGCCCAGGGATGATACAGATCCAGATCCGGCACCTCCCGGGCCAGCATGGAAGCCGGCGCCAGGCCCGCATAACGATCTTCCTCGGTGTAGCGGGCAATCGAGGCCGCCGCCTGGATGGTATCGCGCAGGCTATCCCGATTGTCATCGGAACTACTGGCATGCCCCTTGCGCTGGCCACGAAACACGGTCACCGAGACCCCCCGGTCGCGGTGGAATTCCACGGTTTCCACCTCGCCCTGGCGCACATTCACCGAATACCCCTGGGACAGGCTCACATTCACTTCCACGCCATCGGCGCCCTGCCGTTTCGCCTCTTCCAGCACCCAGGCGGCCGTGTCTTCCGCCTGGCGTAATTGGGCAATATCCAGTACTGCTGTCGTTGCGGGGGAATCAGACATAAAATAGCGGTTCCGTAACCAGAATCAGAAAATGTAATGACCGAGTATAACGACGACCTGCTGACCAGCAAGACACAACAAAAACGCGATGACAGTGCTTTGCAGGAGCTGGGACTCTCGTTGATGGACATGAAGCCGGCGGAGCGAGAGCGGCTGCCCCTGGGCGATGAACTGAAAAAGGCCCTGGACGAAGCCGGCCGTATCAATCACCACGAGGCCCGCCGTCGCCATGCCCAGTACATCGGTCGCCTGATGCGCGAATCCAACAGCGAGCAGATCATCCAGGCCCTGGAAGCGTTTCATGATCCGTTCCGCCAGCAGCGGCTGACCAACTGGGTGGAGCAGATCATGGCCTGCGATCAGCCCAGGGACGCTGAAAGCACCCTGCAGCAAGTCCTGGAATTCTTTCCTCACGGTGAGCGCCAGCAGCTGCGAAACCTGAGCCGTAATGCGCTCAAGGCCCGCGTGGCCGACCCGGCCACAGCGTCTGCCGCAGAAAAAGACAAGTTCAAACGCGAGCGGCGCAAGCTGATGAGCTACTTGAACCAGCTGGACAAAACCGCGCCTCTGTATTGAGAGACGCTTACGCCTACACACCAAGCCAACCAGCTGGCGTAGGGCGCACTGAGCCTAAGGCGAACTGCAGCGGCCTTGCATTGTTTCTCGGCCCAACGTTCATTGGTGCAGTTCGCCTTTGGCTCAGTGCACCCTACCCTCATACTAGGTTCAGGTTTTCACTATTAACTGTTAACTATTCACTGTTAACTGCTTTATTGCCCTGCCACCAGCGAACGAACGCCTCTCCCACCGCCTGTTGCGGCATGGAGTGCTCCTCACCATCAATGCCCTGCTCTTCCTCCATCCCGGTCACCTTAACGCTGGTCGCGGCAAACCAGGCGGCAGGGTCGTCGATGCCCGCCGCCATGTCTTCACCGTATAGCGCCTTGCTGAACCAGGTACGATCAGAATCATCCCCGCAACCAAAAGATGTGCGATCCGATGCGGCGGAGGCGAATATCACCCGCCGGGGGGAAGCCAGGGCCTCCACCCATTGGCCGGAATAACAGGCCGACACCACCAGCCACTGGTGCCTGGCCTTGAGGGCATTGAACCACTGTTTTCCATCCGCCACGCTGAGATCATTGAGCGTGAGATTATGGTCATCCAGCAACAGGGCGCCCTCCCGGGAACCGTGACTGACCAGATGCACCATGAGCAGGTCTTCGTTTGGATCCATTAACGCATCCAGGGCTTCGAGGGCTTCACGCACACTGGTTCGGGTCGCCAGGGGCAGGTCGTCGCTGCCACCGTTGACAAGCTTCACATGGCGACGTTTCAGATCGAACACGGATCCCAGCCGCTCTGCCACCCAATCCACCTCGCGGGCAAACACACCTTCCGTGCCATCGCCCCCCACCACAAGCAAGTACACATCACGTACGCCGGGACGCTGTGGGGCAAGGGATGACAACACTGACTGCAAGCGGCTGGACTCGGTATATAAACGCGCTTCAATTTGCGCCGCCTGGGCGTGGCGGTTCTTCTGATAGGCCTCCTCGCTGGCATAGTAACGGCCACGCACGAAATAGCCTTTTTCCACCTGCGCTTGCGAATCACCCTCCGCCGGACGGGTGCGCGTACCGTTGCCGTGGGCATAACCGTTTTCAAACTCGCCACGGATCACCACGCCGTCCGGACGGGTCAGCGTGCCCTGGCCATGGAAGGAAAAATAACGGAACTGCCCTTCATATTGGTAGCCTTCCTCATCCCGGTAACGGCCTTCCACCAGTTCACCATTCTCGAAACGGCCTTCATAGTGTTGTCCCGCCTCGGTGACCCAGAGCCCCTGGCCATGGGGAGCAAGATCATGAAACTCCCCCTGATATGAGCCCCCTTCGGTATAGCTGACGGAGCCCTCCACCAGCTCCCCCTGTTCGAACCGGCCCTGCCAGGTGGCCTCGTCACAGGTAAATTGCCCCTGCCCGTGCAGAACGCCGTCGACGAACTGGCCTTCCTGAACACAGCCCCGCCGGTCCACCAGCTTGCCGTGTCCATGGAGCCGTCCTTCACGGAAAGCCCCCTCGTAGTAGCGGCCATCCGGCCAGGTCAGCGTCCCTTCTCCATGGAAGAGGTCATCCCGTGTCTCACCGTCATACACGGCCCCGTCCGGCAAACGCACCTCCGCCGGCCACTGCACCGGAACACAGCCCGCCAGCGAGACAAGAACCATTACCAGGCAACATACTTTCATCGACAAGCCCGCCGCGTAGTTGATGACGTTACCCAACCGGCAGTTTGAACTGGGCCAGCTGTGAGGAAGTGCGGCGCAGATGCAGGCACAACAAGCGGGCAATGTTTTCCATGATGAGACTGACCGCATGGGGGCTGCGTTTGCGCAATTGTTCCACGCCTTTACGGGTAAGCACGATCAGGGTGGCATCCTCCGCAGCACGGACTGTCGCCGAGCGGGGCTCGTGGTCAACCAGTGCCATCTCACCCATGGAGTCCCCCGGGCGCAGATGGGCAATCACCACCTCTCCGCCAGCCTCGCTGTTCTTGACGATATCCAGGCAGCCACGCACCACGAAGCAGACAAAATCGCTGCGGTCCCCTTCCCGGCACACCGGCTCGCCCGCCGGAACCCGATTCACAAAGACCAGTTTCTCCAGCACCCCAAGCTCTTCATCACTGAGCCCGGCGAACAGACGCATCCGTGACAGCACATCCATGACCTGTGACATCAGGCAGTGCCCCCCACTGTCAGGGCGTCCACGCGGAGCGTGGGTTGACCCACCCCCACCGGCACGGACTGGCCATCCTTGCCGCAGACACCGATACCACTATCCAGGGCCAGATCATTGCCCACCATGGAGATACGACTCATCACCTCCGCCCCGCTACCGATCAGGGTGGCGCCTTTCACCGGGCAGACAATCTTGCCCTTTTCCACCAGATAAGCTTCGCTGGTGGAAAACACAAAACGCCCGGAAGTGATGTCCACCTGGCCGCCGCCGAAGTTCACCGCGTAGATACCCCGGTCGAGACTGGCAACGATATCCTGCGGGTCACTTTCACCGGGGAGCATGTAAGTGTTGGTCATGCGTGGCATGGGCAGGTGCGCATAGGATTCCCGACGACCGTTGCCGGTGGGCGCCACACCCATCAGGCGAGCGTTGGTCTTGTCCTGCATGAACCCCACCAGCTTGCCGTTTTCGATCAGGGTATTGCAGGCGGTGGGGGTGCCCTCATCGTCGATGGTCAGGGAGCCGCGGCGATCCGCCAGGGTGCCGTCATCCACTACCGTACACAGGGGCGATGCCACCTGCTGGCCAAATTTCTTGGCGAACATGGAGGTGCCCTTGCGATTGAAATCGCCTTCCAGGCCATGGCCCACAGCTTCGTGCAACAGCACACCGGGCCAGCCCGGCCCCAGCACCACCGGCATGGTCCCCGCCGGTGCCGCTACCGCTTCCAGATTCAGCAAGGCGCCGCGCACCGCTTCGCGGGCCCAGGTCTCGATACGCTCTTCCTGCAACAGCCAGTCATAGGCCACCCGGCCACCGCCACCGGCACTGCCGCGCTCACGGCGACCATTACGCTCGGCGATGACACTGACATTGCAGCGGATCAACGGCCGCACATCGGCGGCCAGCGTGCCGTCACTGGCCACCACCATAATCACATCCTGTTCAGCGCTGAGGCTGGCAGTCACTTCGACGATGGCCGGATCCAGTGAACGGGCCAGGGCATCGATGCGTTGCAACAGGGCCACCTTGTCTTCGGCGGGCCAGCCCAACAGCGGATCAATGGCCGCATAACGGGCCGGCACCGACCGGCTGGAAAGTTGAATCTGCCGATCCTGGCCCTGGCGGGTAATGGCGCGGGCGGCGCCGCTGGCCTGCTGCAGCGCATCCAGAGTGATGTCATCGCTATAGGCAAACCCGGTCTTGTCGCCCTGGACAATACGCACCCCGGCACCGCGTTCGGTGTTGAAACTGGCATCGCGGACGATGCCGTCTTCCAGTACCCAGGCCTCATGGCGACTGTGCTGGAAATACATGTCGGCATAGTCTGCCTGGCCGGTGAGCTTGCCGTTCAGCAGCGACGCCAATTGCGGGGTGTGCAGGTTTGCCGGCGCCAGCAGGACAGACTCGGCAATGGATAGGGCGTCGTTATGTGTCATAGGGTCCTTCAATTCGGAATCGTTGATGCTGTTGAACCGGCATTCTTTGCCGAAGCTCGTTCATGGTAGCAAGGTCCAGCTCCGCCACAAGGGCACCGGGAGCATCACCCAGACTGTCCACCACTGTGCCCCAGGGATCCACCAGCATGGAATGCCCATAGGTGGATCGGCGCGGGCCATGCTGGCCACACTGGTTGGCGCCCAGCACATAGCAACCGGTCTGCACCGCTGTGGCACGCAACAGCAGCTGCCAGTGCGCTGCCCCGGTGACCGCCGTAAAGGCGGAAGGGTACACCAGCAACTGGGCGCCGGCGTTAACCAGCCGCTGCGCCAGCGCCGGGAAGCGCAGGTCGTAACAAATCGCCATGCCCACCTGCAGACCGCCCACAGAGACGGTGGCCACTTCCTGACCGGGCTCGAAGAAATCCGACTCCCGGTAGCGCCCCTGGGCATCCTGCACATCCGCATCAAACAGATGCAGTTTGTCGTAACGGGCCAGGGGCTCCCCCGTGGCACTGACTGCGATGGAGCAGGTTCGCACCAGGGGCGACGGTACCGGCCGGCCATCCGGCCGCTGCAGGGCGGGCAGGCTGCCACCAATAATGGCCATATCCAGGGACCTGGCCTGATCACACAGCCAGCTCACCAGTTCATCGTAACGTTCGCCCAGGGAACGATAGTCGCCCCCGTAGGCAGCGAAGTTTTCCGGCAGCACGGCGAGGCTGGCCCCTTTTTGCCGGGCCTCTGCCAGCAATGCTCCCGCCTGGCGAAGGTTATCATCCGGCTGCTTGCTGCTGGTCATCTGGATGGCCGCTACCGAATAGCGCATTGACCTCATTCGAATATCCCCTCGGTTTCTTTCACCTGCGGGCTGCTCCAGTTGCCGGTTACCCGGTATTCCATGGTGGTAGTCTTGTCCAGCCGGTCGCCCCAGATCCGCTCCACCACGAAAATGCCGGCACAGGCAGCGGGCCCGGCCAGACATCCCGCATACAGGTTACTGGACAATGGCAGGGTAACCTCCATGTTGTGATCCAGGGTTTCCTTTTCCAGATCAATGGCACCTTTCACACGAATCGCCGCGGACGGCGAATCAATGGCCAGATTGGAGGTGGCCACGCGCGGACCATCAATCGAGAAATCGCCGGTGATGCTGTCGCAGCTCATTCCCTTCTTGTACAGGTCCGAGAAATCCAGCCGCAGGCGACGCTGGATGGTGCCGATGTTGAGAATCCCCAGCAAACGCAGGAAAGAGGTTCGGGTGTCGGTATCCGGAATCCGGCATTCGCCGATATCCACCTGGGTTTGCCCTTCCAGTGCCAGATAATCCATGTTGAGGGGCCAGTCGGCCCAACCCAGTACCACCTGGGCACGGGCATCCTCGGACTCAATCAGTGCCGGTAACCCCCAGGCTTTCAGGGAGTGGCCCAGGTTGTCAGAGGACAGGCTGCCATTGAAGCGGCTGTAGGGTTTGCCGGACTGCTCGGTCCAGTCCAGCGTGCCCTGAAAGCGGCTGGATCGCCAGCGGCCGTCCAGTTCAGAAATGCGCACCCCCTCTTTGACGGGCCGCACCTTACCTTGCCATTGACCATAGTCCTGGCCATTGATAACGATATTGTTGAAGTCCGCATCCACCGGCGGCAGCGTCAACGGAGAAACCGGCACAGACTGGCCCTTGTCCCCCAGAGCACCTTCGGGGAGGGTCAGATTGAGACGGGACACGGACAGGGACAGCGGCGCCTCACCCCGGGCAGTAAAGCCGTCCGGGATCCTCACAGACCCCGCTACCGCCCGGCTACTCAATGCCATATCCCAACCGGCATTTGCAGGCAGTACCGACAAGCGGGTATCCGCCACATCAACGCCAAACAGATCCAGACGATCCACCTGCAGACTGACCTTGCTCAGCGACGCCTGGCCGGTACCGCTGCCACCCCCCCGGCTCGCCTTCAACGAGGGCATCAGTCGATCACCAATAAAGTCTATCCAGGGCTCCACACTGGCTTGAGCCAAACGACCGCGAACCTGCACCCCTTCATCAGGCAACTGCGGGGAGCCGCTACCCAGCAGCAGATCCCCTCGCAGGCGTTTATCCATGCGGAACGCCCCTTGCAGCAGACCGCCATAGTCCAACTCCAGCGACAAACGTCCCCCGGGATTGCTCAGGCGGATATCCAGTGGGCGGGTGGCCTGTGCAGACTTGCCCAGGGGTGCCGGTGCGTCCACGGTAATCCCCTTCAAGGACGATGCCGCACGCAAAGAAAACGCCGTTCCCTGCCAGGGAATCTGGACGGTGAGTCCCAGGGGCAACTGCCCGGACAACGGCGCCAACCAGGGGAACCCCAGCCAGTTTGCGGCCTGCTTCATGGGCACACTGCCATCGAGCTGAAGACGGCTGCGGCCATCGCGGGTCAGCCACTGGCCCGCAAACTGCCCACCCAGGGCCCGGGCCTGCAGCTGGTCAATCTGCATGCCATTGCGCGAGTGAAAATAGACCGGTGCCGAGGCATCCGTGATCTGCAGTTTCCGCGGCGCATTGTGCAAGGTGGCGTCGCTGACCTGGGCATCCACAATCACCACCGGTGCGCCGCTGTCTTTCTGCAAGGGGATGTCCAGCAGCAGGTAGCCGGCCATACTGCCGTCACGGAAACGCCAATCCAGCAACTCGTCGGGCAGGGGTTTGCGAAGTGGCGTGTCCTGAAAAAGCGTATCCAGATCCTGGATCGGCCCACGGGCCTGCCCGGAGATCACCAGTCGGGGCGTCTCACCGGTTTCAACGTCTGCCACATCCACATGCACGGCTTTCAGATCGCTGCCCAGTATCCTGCCGGTGCGAGCCAGACCACGCACCTGGCGGCCATTGATCAGCACATCCGCCGACACCCCGCTGGCCATCGGCCAGTCGGGCAGGTAAGACAGGCGCACATCGCGGGCCTGGTAACGCATTTGAAGGGTCCGGTCCTGCTGCTGACTCTTGTCGATCTTCACCGGCCCCTGGTAAAGGATCTGTCCGCGCTGCAAGTGCCCGCCCTGGATCGCCTGCCCAAGCCAGCCCGAGAGCCCCTCGGGCAATCGCTTGAGCGGGATATAATGGTTGGCACGGGTGCCGTTACCCTCATAGATTTCTGCCGCCAGACGCAATTGCGGAACCTGTTCCGGCAACAGACTGAGCTGCATCATCGCCTCGCCATGGGCATCCGGATTGACCACCCGCAACCGTCCCGAGCGCACCCTCAGCGCCTCGCCATGGCGCTGCCAACTCAGCAGGCCACTGATCTGTCCCGCCAGAGCATGATCATAAAGCCGCGGAAATTGCAGGCTGAGATTGTCACCGTGCAGGTGCGCCAACCCTTCGGTCGCACTGCCAGACACCCACCCGGACAACCCCTGGACACCGGGTGTACGGTCCTGAGCCTGACTCGACAGGTCAGTAAAACGTAACTGGAACTTCTCCATTTGCCTGGCACGGCCCTGCACATAGACGCCGTCCAGCAGACCACGCGGTGACTGGTCCGCCAGCCGTTCGCGAATCCGCTGCACATTGTCGGGCAAGGTAAACGGCCACTGCTGAAACTGCTGACTGAGGCCATGAAGGGGCAGTTCACTTCCCCGGAACTGCCATTGGCGTTGCTCTCCCCGGGTCTGCCAACGCAGCGCCATATCTCCCAGACTGAGCGCCCCGGCCGGCGAATCACCGGACAGGCGAGACAACGACAGTGTCGCCTGCTCCCCGTCCCTGACCAACGCCAAGCGGGCTGACAAGTCCGTCATGGGCCAGGAGATATCGCCCTGCTCCAGGGTCAGTGTGGGCAGGGTCAGATTGATGAAGGCATCGTAGGGCTGCCCCTTCCTCAAGGTAGACCACACCTTCAAACGGCCATCAAGCCCCGCAAGCTGCATCGACCAGCCCAGGTCACCGGGCAGCCATTCGTGCAGCTGCTCCCCCTTCAGACTGGCGTAGAGATCCGCTTCCACGTCTTCCAGGGAAAACGCATCACCATGCAGATGAATGCGTGCCTGAACCGACAGGGGCCGGTCCCGGGCTTCCAGATTCACCGCCAACCGATGCTCGTCTCCGCGGTTTATCAAGGTGGCCTCCAGCTCGGAGGCTGCCAGTGGCGGCATGCCAGGCCAGTCCAGAGAAAGACGGGCATCGCTGATCACCAGCAACTGCTGGCGGTAAAACAGGGTCAGGATGCGCTCCAGCGGCGGACGTTGTTGCGGGTCATTGCTGCCCAGGGCATCCAGACCACGCAGGCGTATGCTGCCGTCTTCGCCACGCACCAGATTCAGCTCAACGCCCTGAATGCGCAGCTCCTTGAGCACCAGATCCCGATGCCACAAGGAGCGGAATACGTCGACACCCAGCACCACTTCGTCCAGTTCCAGGGCAGTATCCCCTTCCGGAGCCGGCAGCCGGATCTGACGGGCGATAAACTGGGGCACCAGCCCGGACATTTGTCCGTCCAGTTCGGCAATGGTCAGCGGCGTCTGCAGACGTTCTTCAAAAAGGGTTTCCAGCCGTTCCCGGTAATCCGGTACCAACAACATCAACTGGCGACCGACTACCACATAGGTGGCGATCAACAGCAGCAACGCCACAATCAACCACCAGAGAGGGGGATACAGTCGATGCCAGCGATTCGGTCGAGTTGAGGCCATAGTCAATTGGGTTGCCAGTAACGGATGCCGACCTGATCCAGCAATGCCACCACCTGTTCCAGCGGCAGGCCGACCACCCCACTGTAACTGCCCGTCAGCGAAGCCACCAGCGCCGCGCCCAGACCCTGAATACCATACCCGCCAGCTTTGTCAGCGCCTTCACCCGTATCCACATAAGCCTGCAGTTGCGCCTCACTGAGTTGGCGAAACTGTACCCGGGTGATGGAATACCGCACCGCCATATGGTCCCGGTGCAGTAATGCCAACGCAGACATCACCTGATGTTCGGCACCATTGAGCGCCTTGAGCATGGCCAGCGCCTGTTGCTCATCCGCCGGCTTGCCAAGGATCTCATCCCCCAACACCACCGCCGTATCAGCCCCCAGTACAGCACCGTCCGGCAGATCACCGGCTCCCGCCGCACCGGCCAGGGCCTTCTCCCGGGCCATACGACAGACATACTCCAGGGGCGGCTCCTGCGGCAACGGGGTTTCATCGATATCCGGGGCGGACAACATGGAAAAGGGAACAGCAATCTGCCGTAGCAGCTCTGCCCGACGAGGCGAACCTGAGGCGAGGTAAAGAATCATAGGATCAATGAATAATTAATAGTGAATAATGAATAATTGACGTCACCAGAGCGCGACTCCAAAGCTGTCTATTTGCTTCCCTGCCAGATTCGCGTCGTTATTAACTATTCACTATTAATTATTAATTGGTGTTTATCGTACTAGAAAACGCAGCTGTACCCAGCGCAACAGCGCACAGACCGGTCGCCAAAGCACCGCGCTGGTCAGGGAAGCATAAAGAATGGTGTAAGGCGGATACAGGGTACGACCCACGGATTCCTGCACCAGATAGGCCAGCAGACTGACGGTGCCTACCAGCAGGAAAACCACGGCACACTGCTGCAACGAGGTGAACACCCGCATGCGTTTATAGGCGGCCAGCATCACAAAGGCGCCCAGTGCATAGGCCAGGCCCCATTGTCCCAGCGTGGTGCCGACCAGCACATCGTGATACAGCCCAACAAAGAAGCCCCATAACACGCCAATGCGGTTGGGCAATTCCAGCACCCAGTAGACCAGCACCAGCAGCATCCACTCCGGGCGCACCCAGTTAACGCTATCGGGCAGAGGAACCACTTCCAGCAATGCGGCGATCAGCAAGGTAACGACAATGACGCCTGTACCGGCGGGACGATCATGGATCATTGGCGGCCTCCGGGTCGGGAACCGGAATCAGGGGCTCATCGGTGGACTGCACCAAGAGGACATGACTGGCACGATCCACGCGCGCAGTGGGACGGGCAGCGATTTCAGCAAAAGGTGCGCCGGAATGATGGCGCACGCTGGTCACTGTCGCCACGGGATAACCGCGCGGGTAGCGCTGCCCCAACCCGGTACTCACCAACAGATCGCCCTCGCGAATATCTGCGGTATCGGGCACGTAGAGAAGCTTGAGACCATCTGACTGCCCGGTGCCGGCCAGCACCGCACGGACCCCGTTGCGATTCACCTGCACACTCATTGCATGGCTGGCATCGGTCGCCAGCAGGACCCGGGCGCTGAGCGGGCCCGCATCCACAACCTGGCCGATCAGCCCCTGGGCATCCAGCACAGCCTGACCCCGGAAAACCTGCTCGCCCTTGCCTTTGTTGATCACCAGCTCTTGCCGGTTGGGGTCCGGATCCACACCAATGATCTCCGCCACCAGCACATTGGCATCCAGATCCGCAGAGGAATTGAGCAATTCGCGCAGACGCACATTTTCCGCTTCAAGCACTGCCAGCCGCTGGACGCGCTGCTCAAGAATCAGCGCCTGTCTCTGCAAGCGCCGGTTTTCATCGATCAAGGCCCCACGGCTCTGGGTCTGCTCGGACAACCATTCCCCCGAATCCACCGGAAGATGGGCGAGGTAATGGATCGGAGCGGTGAGATAGCCGAGTACATGCCGTACCGGCGCAGCCCAGGGGGTACGCTGGTCCAGGACCATCATGATGACGGCCAGAACCAGCGCGATCAGGAGTCGGTAGGTGGGATTGGCCGGTGCAGCCATGGGTTATTAGCCCATGGCCAACATATCGAAACCCTGGCTGTCCATCAGCTCCAGCGCCTTGCCGCCACCACGGGCCACACAGGTCAGCGGGTCATCCGCGACAATCACCGGCAGGCCGGTTTCTTCACTGATCAACCGGTCGATATCACGCAACAGGGCGCCACCACCGGTAATCACCAGGCCACGCTCGGCGATATCGGAGGCCAGTTCCGGCGGCGAGGCTTCCAGCGCATTTTTCACCGCATTGACGATGGCCGCCAGCGGCTCTTTCAGCGCTTCCAGGATTTCCTCGGAATTCAGGGTGAAGCTGCGCGGCACCCCTTCAGCCAGGTTACGGCCACGCACATCAATCTCGCGGATTTCGGAACCGGGATAGGCGGTACCAATCTCGTGTTTGATACGCTCAGCGGTAGATTCACCGATCAGCGAGCCGTATTCCTTGCGCACAAAGGCGACAATGGCTTCGTCGAAACGGTCACCACCGATACGCACGGACTCGGAGTACACCACGCCGTTCAGGGAAATCAGGGCGATCTCGGTGGTCCCCCCACCGATATCCACCACCATGGACCCGCGCGCTTCCTCTACCGGCAGGCCGGCACCGATGGCGGCGGCCATGGGCTCCTCAATCAGGTACACATCGCGGGCTCCGGCGCCATAGGCCGAATCCTGGATGGCCCGACGCTCCACCTGGGTGGATTTACAGGGGACACAGACCAGCACCCGGGGCGCCGGCGGGAAAAACCCGGTGTCGTGGACCTTCTTGATGAAGTACTGAAGCATTTTTTCGGTGACATCGAAATCAGCGATCACCCCATCCTTCATGGGACGGATGGCAGTGATATTGCCGGGAGTCCGGCCCAGCATGCGCTTGGCATCGGCCCCCACGGCAGCGACACTCTTCTGGGCACCATGATGGCGAATGGCCACCACGGACGGCTCGTCCAGTACGATGCCGCGGCCACGTACATATATAAGGGTGTTGGCGGTCCCCAAATCGATGGACAAATCGGTGGAGAACATCCCCCGAATACGCTTGATCATGGACATCTCTGGCGTGTTTCCTGAAATTTTCGCGAAAAAACGACACCGGGCGGGAAAAAACCGGGCATCTCACAAGATGGCGCAACTCTAGCAACGGCAGGGGCATTGGGCAAGCTGACACTGGCCCTTTTACACTGGCTGGCAGTGGCCCCGGACAGGCGGTCTATGGTACTTTTTGCGGCTTTCCAGACCCGCATTAGCTTATCTCTGCCCACCGCAGAGAATCCCAACGGAGAGAATCATGGCCATTGATTCCAAGGTGGTAGCCCAGGTGGCCCATCTGGCGCGCCTGAAAGTGGACGAGGCAGACAGCGCTGCCCTGTCCGACCGACTCAATGACATCCTGGCCATGGTGGACCAGCTGCAGCAGGCCGATGTGACTGATGTGGCGCCCATGGCCCACCCGCTGGACGTGACCCAGCCCCTGCGAGAAGACGAAGTCAGCGAGCCCAACGTGCGCGACAAGGCACTGGACATCGCCCCCGCCGCCGAAGACGGCTGTTTCCTGGTTCCCCGGGTGATTGAGTAAACAGGTGATGAGCAACGCCATGCACAACAAGACACTGACAGAACTCAAGGCCGGTCTGGCTGCCGGGGACTTCTCTTCCCGGGAGCTCACCGAGCATTTCCTGGCCCGCATCCAGCAACACGACAGTGAACTCAACAGTTTCATTACCGTGACCGCCGAGCAGGCCCTGGCCCAGGCCGATGCCGCTGATCAGGCCATTGCCGCCGGCAATACTGCCCTCCTCACCGGCCTGCCCATCGCCCACAAGGATATCTTCTGCACCGAGGGCGTGCGCACCAGCTGCGGCTCGAAGATGCTGGATTCCTTTATTGCCCCCTACACCGCCACCGTGGTGGAAAAGATGGCCGCCGAAGGTGCCGTCATGCTGGGCAAGACCAACATGGACGAGTTCGCCATGGGCTCCTCCAACGAAACCAGCTACTACGGCCCGGTGAAGAACCCCTGGGACCTGGAACGGGTCCCCGGCGGCTCCTCCGGCGGTGCGGCGGCCTGTCTCGGTGCCCGTTTGGCCCCCGGCGCCACTGGCACCGACACCGGCGGCTCTATCCGCCAGCCGGCGGCCCTGAACAACATTACCGGCCTCAAACCCACCTACGGACGCGTTTCCCGCTGGGGCATGATTGCCTTTGCCTCCAGCCTGGATCAGGCTGGCCCCATGGCCCAGAGTGCAGAAGACTGCGCGCTGATGCTGCAGGCCATGGCCGGTCACGACCATCGTGATTCCACCAGCCTTAATGAAAAGGTGGATGATTATCTCGGCGCCCTGAACAACGACATCCGTGGCCTGACCATCGGTATCCCGGAAGAATTTTTCCCGGACACCCTGGACGGCACCATCGCCGACAACAGCCGCGACGCCATTCGCGAACTGGAAAAACTGGGCGCCAAGGTGGTCTCGGTATCACTGCCCAGCGTCAAACTGTCGGTACCGGCCTATTATGTGATCGCCCCGGCGGAAGCCAGCTCCAACTTGAGCCGCTTCGACGGCGTGCGGTTCGGCCACCGCTGTGACGACCCGAAAGATCTTGAAGACCTGTACAAACGCTCCCGTTCAGAAGGGTTCGGTGATGAGGTTAAGCGCCGCATTCTGGTCGGCGCTTACGCCCTGTCCGCCGGTTACTACGACGCCTATTACCGTCGCGCCCAACAGGTCCGCCGTCTGATCCGTGACGACTTTGCACGCGCCTTCGAAAAAGTCGATGTGTTGATGGGCCCCACCGCCCCGGAAACCGCCTTCAAACTGGGCGCCAAGAAAGACGATCCGGTAAGCATGTACATGGCCGACGTCTTCACCATCGGGGTTAACCTGGCCGGCCTGCCGGCCCTATCCATGCCCACCGGCTTTATCAACGGCCTGCCCACCGGCACACAGATCATCGGTAACTATTTCCGCGAAGGTCAGATCCTCAACGTGGCGCACAAGTATCAGCAGGCCACCGACTGGCATAAACAGGCTCCGGTTTTTGGAGGTGAGCAATGAGTTGGGAAGTCGTGATCGGTCTGGAAATTCACGTCCAGCTCAACACCGTCAGCAAACTGTTCTCCGGCAGCAAACTGTCCACCGGTGCCGAGCCGAACACCCAAGCATCGCTGGTGGATCTGGGCATGCCCGGCACCCTGCCGGTGGTGAACAAGGAAGCAGTGCGCAAAGCGGCGCTATTTGGTCTGGCCATCAACGCAGATATCTGCCGTCACAGTGTGTTTGAACGGAAAAATTATTTTTATCCGGATCTTCCGAAAGGCTATCAAACCACCCAGCTGGCCGAGCCCATCGTGGGTGCCGGCGAGGTAGAAATCCAGCTGGAAAACGGTGAGAAAAAAACCGTGCGCATTCATCATGCGCACCTGGAAGAAGACGCCGGAAAATCTTTACATGAAGACTTCCATGGCATGACCGGCATCGACCTGAACCGGGCCGGTACGCCGCTGATCGAAGTGGTCACGGAACCGGATATGTCCAACGCCGAAGAAGCGGTGGCCTTTGCCCGCAAACTCCATGCGATTGTCACCTCCATCGGTATCTGTGATGGCGACATGTCCCAGGGCAACATGCGTTTCGATGTAAACGTATCTATTCGCAAGCCCGGTGATGAACTGGGCACCCGCACCGAAACCAAAAACCTGAATTCCTTCCGTTTTATGGAACGGGCTATCAAGCTGGAAGTGGAACGGCAAATTGATGTGCTGGAAGACGGCGGCGAGATTGTCCAGGAAACCCGTTTGTACAACGGCGACACCCACACCGCACGCTCCATGCGCAGCAAGGAAGACGCCAATGATTACCGTTATTTCCCCTGCCCGGATCTGCTACCGGTGGCTATCACCGATGCGGACCTGGAAGCACTGAAAGCGGCCATGCCGGAACTGCCCAATGCGCGCAAGGCACGGTTCATGGACGACTATCAGCTGTCCGAGTACGACGCGGATCTGCTATCCGGCTCCATCGCCACTGCCACCTTCTTTGAAGGTGCCGCCAAGGCCGGCGGTGACGCCAAGCTGGCAGCCAACTGGGTGATGGGCGAACTGGCCGCCAGATTGAACGCGGAAGACAAAGACATCAGCGACAGTCCGGTCAGCGCCGAGCAACTGGGCCAGCTGATTGCCCGACTGAAAGACGGCACCATCAGTTCCAAGATTGCCAAGCAGGTCTTTGAAGCCTGCTGGGCCGGCGAAGGTGACCCGGATACCATCATTGAGGCCAAGGGCCTCAAACAGATGAGCGACAGCGGTGAGCTGGAAAAAATTGTCGATGACATCATCGCCAATAACGCGCCCCAGGTTGAGGATTACCGCAACTCTGATGATGCCAAGAAAAAGAAAAAAATCGGTTTCTTTGTGGGCCAGGCAATGAAAGCGACACAGGGCAAGGCGAATCCGCAGCAGCTGAATCAACTGCTGCGAGAGAAACTCCAATAACACCCTATCCGTAGGAGCCATGCTTGCATGGCGAATCTGCTCGCACCCCCTTCGGGTGTTCGCCATGCGAGCATGGCTCCTACAGCACAGGTATCCACCCGAGGTGCTCCATGACCACTCAAACCTTCCAGAACCGCGTCACCCTGGAAAAGAAAAACGACATCGCCTATGTCACGCTGAGCCGCGCTGAAAAATACAACGGCCTGGATTTCGCCATGATGGAAGGTCTGGTGGAAGCTGCCAAAGCCGTGCGCAAAGACAAGAGCCTGCGCGTGGTGATCATGCAGGGCGCTGGCAAGGCGTTCTGTGCCGGGCTGGATTTCGGCACCGTCATGAAGCAGCCGCTCAAATTGCTGAAAGGCTTCACCAAATACGGCGTAAAGAAAACCAACCTGTTCCAGGAAGTCTGCTGGTGCTGGCGTGAGCTGCCCATTCCGGTCATCACGGTGCTGCATGGCTACTGCTACGGCGGCGGCATGCAGATCGCCCTGGCCGCGGATTTTCGGATCAGCACGCCGGACTGTGAAATGTCGATCATGGAAATCAAGTGGGGGCTGATCCCGGATATGACCGGCAGTGTCACCCTGCGCGAACTGGTTCCCATGGATGTGGCCAAGGAACTGACCATGACCGGCCGCCTGTTCAAGGGCGACGAGGCCAAAGCCCTGAATCTGGTCACCCGGGTGGCTGAAGACCCGCTGGCGGAAGCGGAGCAACTGGCCGAGGCCATCAAGACTCGCTCCCCGGATGGCATCAGCGCTGCCAAGGCCCTGTTCCAGCAAACCTGGAACGTGCCGGAAACCCAGGCATTCGATACGGAAAGCAAACTTCAGTTCAAGCTGCTACGCGGCAAGAACTATCGTCGCGCCCTCCAGGCGGGACAGAAAAAGGAAGCTCCGCAATTTGGTCCGCGGGAACGGGACTACTGATACCCCCATACCGGTGGGGGCAAGACAGGGACACCCGCCCCCCCGACCGGCACCCCCGGCAACTGACAACTCAGCCCTGTTTCGTAGCCTCAACTTGCTGCATACTCAGGCGAAAATACGAGTTTGTTGAGGCACTGCATGATTTCCGTGGCCGAAGCCAGTGGCGGCTTTTCCGCTCTGACCCGCATGTACAAACGCCTGGTCGATGATTTCATCGGTCAGCTACCACTGCAACCCCAGTCCTTCCCTCTGGCACCCACAGACAATGCCTTCAAGCAAGGCATGTGTGCTGACACCACCTACGTCGTGAAAGGCGGCATGCTTGGCATGCGCTGTCAGGAACGCAAATTGTTTACCTGGGATGAGGGGGACATGATTCTGCCCGATGCCGCCGGCAACGACGAAGTGACCTACTACGCGGAAAGTGCCGTGCTACTGGCCGCTTACCCCACCGTGAAACTGGTCGAAACCGTCCTCGCCGACGAGCGGCTGGCGCGGCTGTGGACCCGTATTCTCACCATCCAGCAGGCCATGCTGCTACGCCTGCTCGCGGCCCATGCCCCGGAAGAAAGCCATACCACCACCGGGTTTGCCTATTTCGAGCCCGGTGACGTGATTATCCGCCAGGGTGAACCGGCGGATTACGTGTTCAGTCTGTTCGAGGGTCAGGCAGATGTGCTGGTGGACGACGTTGTGGTCGGCCATGTCAGTGAAGGGGAAGTGCTGGGCGCCATTGCCCTTCTCACCCATTCCCCGCGCAGTGCTACGGTGCGCGCCAAACACCGGTGCTCCGTGGTCAAGGTGCCCAAGCACCAGTTTAAAAACCTGATCCGCACCAATCCTGGCATGATTCACAGCCTGCTTACCGATATGGCCCGGCAAATCACCGATCTCAATAATCAGGTGGTCCAGCTGTCCGCGTGAGTGCCGCTGCCTGGCCCAGTCAGGTGCATTGTTCCCCTCGGCAAAGGGGCCTATATTGGCAGTAAGGAGGTTGGCCTGAACGCCTTCTCGCAGGGTCGACCTTTGTGCTCAGCCAGGGAGGCCAGGACCATGCGACACATCCTTTCCATAGCCATCATTCTCTGCCTACTGATTCTGGTGGCCGTCTATTTCTTGTCTGACCCGGACACCGAGACCAGCAACCCGACCCTGAATATGGCGCCGGAACAGACCCTGTCCCAGGATTCCTCGCCGGCTCGGGACGATGAGCCTGCGCGCCCCCAGGGGCAATGAGGCTATCGGCGTGTCACGCCGGAGGGATCTGGCGGGAGGAGCAGACCGGACAAGCGGGATCTCGCTGAAAACGCATCTCCCGCCAGGATAGCGTGCGGCCATCGAACAGCCGCAGGGTGGCAGGCAGGGGTGTCCCCAGCAGCACCTGTATGGCAGCCAACGCCTGCAGCGTGCCGATGGTGCCCACCACCGGCCCCAGGATACCCGCCTGGCTGCACGCCAGATCACCGTCGGTGCCCTCCCCGTAGACACAGGCGTAGCAGGCACTGCCCGGTTGGCGCAGGTCAAACACCGCCAACTGACCGTCCATGCGGATGGCGGCACCACTCACCAGCGGCCTCCGGTGAGCCACACAGGCCTCATTGATACGCTGACGCGTTGCAAAATTATCCGTGCAGTCCAGCACCACACTGGCCTCGGCCACCTGCCGATCCAGCCAGTGCCTATCGGCTCGCAGCCTATGGGCCTGGATCGCAATCTCCGGATTCAGCGCCAGTAAATGTGCCTTCAGGGCCTCGGCCTTGGGCCGACCCGTATCCTCATCACGGAACGCCACCTGCCGGTGCAGGTTGCTCGGTTCCACCACGTCATCATCCACCAGCACCAGTTCACCGATACCGGCGCCTGCCAGATACAAACCCGCCGGATTGGCCAGCCCGCCACAGCCCACCACCAACACCCGCGCTGCCGCCAGGGCTTCCTGCCCGGCCAGATCAAATTCCTCCACCATCAACTGGCGGCTGTAGCGAAGTAGCTGATCGTCGTTGAGCATGGCTGTCTCGCTGGCACACAACACGCTTCACGCTTGCACGCAAAACATTGAGATTCGATGGTGCAGTTCGCTTGAGCTCAGTGCACCCTACCGTTTGATTTTCGGGTTTTTGCTATTAACTCTTAATTATTAACTATTAACTGCCTTCCCACCGTCACCCGCTCATTGCCGCCCAGGTCACGCTCGGTGCGCACCCCGTCGAAACGTCCTGCCTCCATCAGCGCACGCACCTGCGCACCCTGCTGGTAGCCATGTTCCAGCAGTAGCCAGCCACCGGCAACCAGACGGGCCGCGGACTGGGTGATAATGGTGGCCAGGTCCGCCAGGCCTCGCTGATCCGCCACCAACGCAGAGCGAGGCTCAAAGCGCACATCTCCCTCATCGAGATGATGATCCGCCGGATCAATGTAGGGAGGGTTACTGACAATCACATCGAAAGGTCCCCGGCAATCCTCCAGCCAGCTTCCCTGTTGCAAGGTCACCTGCGCACCCAGCTGGCGGGCATTGCCCCCGGCCACGGACAGGGCCGCCGCACTCAGGTCGGTCAGGGTCACCTGCCACTGGGGACGCTCCAGGGCCAGAGTCACGCCGATGGCACCGGTTCCCGTGCCCAGGTCCACCACCCGGGCCGGACCCGCAGGCCCCAGTTTCAGGGCCAGCTCCACCAGGGTTTCGGTATCCGGTCGAGGGATCAGAGTGTCAGGGGTAACGCTGAAATTGCGGCCAAAAAATTCCCGCTCACCGGTCAGGTGAGCCACCGGTTCACCCTGTTCCCGCCGTGCCAGCAACGCCAGAAAGCTCTGCTGCTGGTGCGCCTCCAGTTCCCGTTCCGGCCAGGTAAACAGATAGCTGCGCGGGCGCGCCAGCACATGGCAGAGCAGCACCTGGGCATCCAGGTCCGGGCTGGGGGACGACGCCAGCCGCTCCCTTGCCTGGCGCAGGGCCGCATCAATGCGCATCCTAGCTGTCGCCCAGGGTTGCCAGCAGGTCCGCCTGGTGTTCGGACATCAAGGCACCCAGCAACTCATCCAGGTCCCCTTCCATGATTTCACCGAGCCGGTAAAGCGTCAGATTGATGCGATGGTCGCTTACCCGGCCCTGGGGATAGTTGTAGGTGCGAATACGCTCGGAACGGTCACCGGACCCCACCAGGGATTTGCGCTCCGCCGCCTGTTCCGCATGGGCGGCATTCTGCTGGGCATCGTAGAGTCGGGCACTGAGCAGGCTCATGGCCTTGGCCTTGTTCTTGTGCTGGCTGCGCTCATCCTGACATTCCACCACCACGCCGGTGGGCAGGTGGGTGATGCGGACCGCAGAGTCGGTGGTGTTCACGTGCTGACCGCCAGCACCGGAGGACCGGTAGGTGTCGATGCGCAGGTCTTCGTTGCGGATCTGGATATCTCCCAGGTCCTCGGCTTCGGCCATGATGGCCACCGTGCAGGCAGAGGTGTGGATACGCCCCTGGGATTCCGTGGCTGGCACCCGCTGCACCCGGTGGGCGCCGGATTCAAACTTGAAGCGGGAATAGACCCCATCGCCGATGACCCGGGCAATCACCTCCTTGTAGCCGCCGTGCTCCCCTTCACTGGCACTGACCAACTCCACTTTCCAGCCATTCTGCTCCGCATATTTGCTGTACATGCGGAACAGGTCACCGGCAAAAATGGCGGCCTCGTCACCGCCGGTGCCGGCGCGCACCTCAAGAAACACATTGGCACCGTCGCGGGGATCCTTGGGCAACATCAACTTCTGCAGCTCACCGGCAAGGGCATCCATCGTTGCCGTCGCGTCACGGGCTTCTTCCTGGCCCATTTCACGCATGTCCGGATCGCTGTCATCCTGCATGGCCCTGGCCGCTTCCAGATTGGCAGCGGCCTTCAAGTAATCCCGGTAACACTTCACCACCGGGTCAATTTCCGCATACTCCCGGGAAAGGTCACGAAATTTCTTCTGGTTGCCAATAATCTCCGGGTCCGACAACAGACCGGACAATTCCTCAAAACGGTCAGCCAGCTTTTCCAGCTTGCCTTGCAAAGACGCTTTCATAGAACCCTCAAAGGGATTTATTTCGGTTCGGACGGACTGTCCGGATCATCAAGGAGCAGCTCCCGGGCCAACAGTAATGACTCCGCTCGGCCCTCCGCTGCCAACTTGCGCAGGGTCACACTGGGGGTGTGCAGCCATTTGTTGACCAGGGAATGCTGAAACTTGCGCAGGACCTGCTCCGGGTCCCCGCCGTTCTGCAGTTGTTGCAGGGCTTTTTCCAACTCGTTCTCAGCCAGAGCCGTATGCTGCTGCCGATACTCGCGCAACACGGTCACTGCATCCAGTTCGCGACGCTGGCGTCGGTGGCGAACGATGGCATCACGGATCAGCTCAGCCGCTTCCTGGGCTGCCTGCTGGCGGGCACGGACATTTTCCTGAATGGCTTCCTGCAGGTGATCCACCGTGTACAGGTAGACGTCATCCAGCTCCCCCACTTCCGGTTCGATATCCCGGGGCACGGCAATATCCACCATGAACATGGGCTTGTGGCGGCGCTTCTTCAGCGCCCGCTCCACCATTCCCTTACCCAGAATGGGCAGCGGCGCCGCCGTACAGGAAATCAGGATATCCGCCCGTTCCAGGGCCACCGGTAATTCTTCCAGACTGATGCCCCGTCCGCCGACGCTGGCCGCCAGCTCCGCAGCGCGCTGCTGGGTACGGTTGGCGATGGTGATTTCGCTGACCTGCTGCTCATTCAGGTGACGGGCTACCAGCTCGATCATTTCCCCTGCCCCGATCAGCAGGGCGCGGCTTTTCTTCAGATCGGCAAAGATATGGCGGGCAAAGGACACGGCCGCATAGGCCACAGAAACCGGGTTGGCACCAATACCGGTTTCGGTACGAATGCGCTTGGCCACCGAGAACACTTCCTGGAACAACCGGGAGAGTTCGCCATTGAGCAACCCGGCTTCATGGGCACGGGCATAGGCTTCACGCATCTGCCCGAGAATCTGTGGCTCGCCCAGCACCAGCGAATCCAGGCCGCCAGCCACCCGCATCATATGCTCAAGCGCCTGCTCGCCCTGGTGCTGATAGAGTGCGGACACCAGTTTATCTACCGGCAAGTGGCGACTGTGCGCCAGCCAGGCAGCGAAATCCGGCACCGTCTCATCCACCAGACAGTACAACTCGGTGCGGTTACAGGTGGAAAGCAGGGCCGCCTCACGGACCCCGGGCATGTCTCGCAGGCTGGCCAGCGCCGCTTCCGCCTGCTGCGTGGAGAACGCCAGACGTTCACGTAACTCCACATCCGCGGTGGTGTGATTTACGCCAACAGCGACTAGATTCATAGACTCTCGTGCCCGCAGCAGACCCGGGCCACTTTCCTCACCGGTTTATACGCATGTCGACAGTTCATGGAACTCTCTGTCCGCCACATTCGTCGGAAGGCAATAGCCCGGTGAAAACAGGCCACGCAAGGGTCAGGCATTTTGCGTTAAAGCGCCCCCCAAAACAATGATGGCCCGGCGAATCAATGGCATAGGAACCGCTTATCCGTTTGGGCAATCCCGGATCGCTGTGCCATGATACCCGGACCATAAAACAGGCATACCCCCTTTAATGACGCGATTCCTTTTTCTGCCACTTTGCGGCGTCCTGTTACTTAACGGCTGCGCCAGCAAGACACCGGCCCCGACAGCTGCCGAGTCACAGCCTCCTGCGGCCAATCCGCCCGCACCGAGCTATGACAGCGAGACCCTTTCCGACCTGCTGGTCGCGGAAGTGGCCGCCCAGCGCCAGTCCCTGGGCGTGACACTGGCCTATTACAGCCAGGCGGCCCGTAGCACCGGGGACCCACAAGTGATCAGCCAGGCGGCCCAACTGGCCCATTACCTGGAAGACCATCAACAGGCCCTGGCCCTCAGCGAGCTATGGCTGGAACAGGCTCCGGCGGACGAAGAAGCCCTGCAACTGGCGATCCTTTCGGAAATCCGCCTGGGAAACATCCCCGCCGCCAGCCGCTACCTGGACATGTTGTTAGGCGAACATGGCGGTGAAGCGCTGGGCAGGCTGGTCAGCCAGGCCCGCGGACTGGATGCCCAGGGTAACCGGCAGCTGGTCGAGGCGCTGGCCCAGCTCACCGACCGGTACCCGGATCAGGCCCCGCTGTGGTACGCCCGCGCCCTCTGGCTCGAGCACCAGAACGATTACGCGGGCGCCCTAGAGGCGGATGAACGGGCCCTGGACCTGATGCCCCGGCATGAAGAAGCCCTTCTGCTCAAGGCCCAGCTGCTGCACAAATTGGGGGAAGAAAAACAGGCCCTGCGGCACCTGAAGAAACTGGTTCGCAAATATCCCCAGGCGCGACGCCCCCGCATTACCTATATCCGCATGTTGCTGGCCACCGGCGATACGGATAACGCCGAGAAACAGCTGGTCCGCATGGCGGAGCAATACCCGGAAGATCTGGATCTGCGCTTTTCCCTGGCGCTGCTGGCCCTGGAAGCCGGAGCCAGCGATGCCGCCCGGGGACAACTGCACGCCCTGTTGGCGCAGAACTACCGGCCGGATGACATGCATCTCTACCTGGGACAGGCCGCCGAGCAGGCACAGGATCTGGACCGGGCCGTGGATCATTACCTGAAAGTGCAGGGTGCCCAGGCGGTCCGTGCCAATGTCCAGGCCGCTCGCCTGCTCTACCAGCAGGGCAACAGCGACCAGGCAAGCGCCCTGATGGCCAGCCTGGCCAGACAGCACCCGGAGCTGAGCACCAGTCTTACTATCACTGAAGCAGAAATGCGCAACGATAGGGGGGATCCCCAGGGGGCGCTGATCCTGCTCGACCAGGCCGTCGAGGCAGAACCGGACAATACCGAGCTCCTCTATAGTCGGGCCATGATCGCAGAGAAAACCGGCGATCTGGCAAAACTGGAACGCGACCTGCGACGGGTGCTATCCATCTCACCGGATGATGCCAGCGCACTCAACGCTTTGGGCTACACCCTGGCCAACCGCACCCAGCGCCTGGACGAGGCCTACGACTATATTTCCCGAGCGCTGGCATTACGGCCGAATGATCCGGCCATCCTGGACTCCATGGGTTGGGTGCTTTACAAGCGCGGTGAACTGGAAGCGGCCCGCGACTATTTGCGTCGGGCCTACGAAAAATTCCCTGACCCGGAGGTTGCCGCCCATTACGGTGAGGTTCTCTGGGTACTGGGTGCCCAGAATCAGGCCCGCCAGGTATGGCGCGATACCCTGCAAAGCAATCCGGACGCCCCCCATATCCGTGAAGTCATGGAAAAATTCGGAGCTCGCCTGTGATCCTCAGCCCCATGCGAATCCTCACCCTGGCACTGATGGCCCTGACGGTGAGTGCCTGTCAGCTGCGCCCCACTCCCTCAGCCACCTTTGACCATCCCGACCAGATCGACCGCTGGGCCATGAGTGGCAAGCTCGGCTACCGAACCGCCAATGACGGCGGCAGCGCCTCCTTCGACTGGACCCAGCAGCCCAATCGCGGCCAGATCCGCTTTTCCGGCCCCCTGGGTTTTGGTAGCGCCGACCTGCGCTGGGACAGTGGCCGGGCCGAACTGATTACGGCCAAGGAACAATACCAGGCCCGCAGCCCCGGTGAACTGGCCTGGCACCTGACCGGCTTCTGGCTCCCGGTCTCCGCCCTGCAGTACTGGGCTCGGGGCCTGCCCTGGCCTGGCGCCCGCGGCGAGGCCGACTATGACCAAAGCGGCCATCTGCAAACCCTGCAACAGCTGGGCTGGAGCCTGGAGTTCGACCGCTATCAGCCGGTGGCCGGAGTGACGCTGCCTTATCGCATCAAGGCCAGACAGAACGGCAACCGCTTCACCCTGCTGATCAAGGACTGGCAGCCCGGCCCCCGACAATGACCATGCTCACCCTCCCGGCTCCCGGCAAACTCAACCTGTTCCTGCACATCACGGGTCGTCGACCGGACGGTTACCATGAGCTGCAAACCCTGTTCGCGCTGCTCGACCAGGGAGACACCCTGCATTTCACCCCGGCTGACTCCCTGACCCTGGAATGCGACCACCCGGAGGTTCCCAGCGACGACAGCAATCTGATACTGCGCGCGGCCCGGCTCCTGCAGACCCATGCCGGCTGCCACTCCGGGGCTCGCATCCGCCTGGAAAAACACCTTCCTATGGGCGGCGGCGTTGGCGGCGGCTCCTCTGATGCTGCCACTACCCTGCTGGGGCTCAATGCCCTGTGGGGCCTGAATCTGCCCGAGGACACCCTGGCGGAACTGGGGTTATCACTGGGGGCGGATGTGCCGGTCTTTGTCCGTGGCAAAAGCGCCTGGGCGGAAGGCGTCGGAGAGCAAATCACCCCGGTTTCACTGCCGAACGATGATTTTTTGGTCATTCACCCGGGAATTCATGTGTCAACTGCTCGAATTTTCGGCGACCGGCAATTGACAAGGGATACCCCCGTCAGTAAATTACCGGCCTCGCTTGAGGTGGTGCTGACCCGCGACTTTCGCAACGACTGTGAAGCGGCAGCAATACGGCAATTTCCGCAAATCGGGGAGTTGCTTCACTGGCTCAGGCAACATACGGGAAATGCCCGTATGACCGGCACCGGCGCTTGTTGTTTTGCACGCCTCACCGGACCGCAACAGGGGCAGCATTTGCTGCAACAGTTGCCACAACACTGGACAGGTTTCGTCGCTCGAAGCTGTAATACTTCTCCTCTCCACCAGACACTGGGAGAGACACTGGCGAAGTTTCGAGAGACACAGAATTCAGGTAACTCTGCACAAACGAGTAAATAGTGCAGACCTGAGACCGAGTGTTGGGGTATAGCCAAGTTGGTAAGGCAACGGGTTTTGATCCCGTGATTCCCAGGTTCGAGTCCTGGTACCCCAGCCATTTTCTTGCCCGGAGCCCTCCCCCCTTTCCTCGGAGGCTCCCGAAATTCACGACTCAAGAGGGACGCCAGTGTCCAAACTCGTCGTTTTCACCGGTAACGCTAATCCCGAACTGGCCCAGGCCATGGTCAAACACCTGAACCTGCCCATTGGCAATGCCGATGTGGGCACCTTCAGTGATGGTGAAGTGGCCGTGGAAATCCAGGAAAACGTGCGCGGCAAAGACGTCTTTATCGTGCAATCCACCTGCAACCCCACCAACAACAACATCATGGAGTTGTTGGTCATGGCCGATGCCCTGCGTCGCTCCTCTGCAGGCCGGATTACCGCCGTGATGCCCTATTTCGGTTACGCCCGCCAGGATCGCCGGGTGCGTTCCGCCCGGGTACCGATCACCGCCAAGGTGGTCGCCGACATGATCACCGCCGTGGGTATCGACCGGGTTGTCACCGTCGACCTGCACGCCGACCAGATTCAGGGCTTCTTCGACATTCCGGTGGACAACGTCTACGCCACCCCGCTGATTGTGGCGGACATTGAGCGCCAGAATCACGATGACCTGATGGTGGTATCCCCGGATGTGGGCGGTGTGGTCCGCGCCCGGGCGCTGGCCAAGCAGCTTAACGACGCCGATCTGGCCATCATCGACAAGCGCCGCCCCAAGGCCAACGTGTCCCAGGTGATGCACATCATCGGTGAAGTAGAAGGCCGCACCTGTATTCTGGTGGACGATATGGTCGATACTGCCGGCACCCTCTGCAAGGCCGCCCAGGCCCTGAAAGACCATGGTGCCGCCAAGGTCTACGCCTATATCACCCACCCGGTACTGTCCGGCCCGGCCATCGACAACATCGCCAACAGCGCCCTGGATCAACTGGTGGTCACGGACACCATCCCGCTGTCTGAAGCGGGACGCGCCTGTGCCAACATCCGCGTGCTCAGCCTGGCCCCGATGCTGGCCGAAACCATCCGCCGGGTGAACAACGAAGAGTCCCTGAGCGCCATGTTCGACCGGCTGGAGCTGGTGTAACTTCAGCTTAGACTTGAAAGCTCAACGCTGAAACGCGGGCAAGGCCATCTTGTCCCGCCACCGCGGAGGCCGCGTACCCTTTTGGGCGCGGCCTCCTGCTTTTCTGGCCAGACCCTGCGCCATAACTGCGTTCAACGGTAAACTTTGAACTTTCAACTCCCGCCCTGCTGGCCTCCCGGTCAGATTTCATGCATAATCGCGCCCCCGCGGAATCCTCCGTGGTTCTATCAACCTCTCCGGCAGACCTGGTCGCGGGACGCCCGAGAGCTTACTGGAGACATATCATGTCCAATGATTTCCTGCTGAATGCAGAAGCCCGCAGCGACATGGGGAAAGGTGCGAGCCGCCGCCTGCGTCGTCTGCAAGAACGTGTTCCCGGCATCATCTATGGTGGCGACGCCGAGCCGCAGATGATCAGCGTGGAGCTGCGTGAACTGAAAAAGGCTCTGGAAACCGAAGCCTTCTACAGCCACGTGCTGACCCTGAAACTGGATGGCGCCAATGTGCAGGCGGTACTGCGTGACATGCAGCGCCACCCGGCTAAAGGCCACCCGACCCACGTGGACTTCCTGCGTGTGGACAAGACTCACAAGATCACCATGAATGTGCCCCTGCACTTCATCAATGAAGAAAGCTCCATTGGTGTGAAGAAACAGGGCGGTGAGATCCACCACAATATTTCCGAGGTGGAAGTCAGCTGTCTGCCGCAGAACCTGCCCGAGTTCATCGAAGTGGACATGGCAGCGGTCGAACTGGACAGCATTGTTCACCTGTCTGATCTGAAACTGCCCAAGGGCGTGGAGCTGACCCAGCTCTCACTGGGCGATGATCACGACCAGCCGGTAGCCGCTATCCATGCGCCGAAAGTTCGTGCGTCTGCTGACGACGAAGACGGCGAAAGCGAAGAAGCCGCAGGCGAGGAATAAGACGCACTGTGGCTGTGGCGGAACCGGTTCGACTGATCGTAGGCCTGGGTAACCCGGGCCGCGAATACGAGGACACCCGCCACAATGCCGGCGTCTGGTATGTGGACGCCCTGGCCCGCCGCCAGGGCGTTTTCCTTTCCGAAGACAAGAAATACTTCGGCCTCACCGGCACCTTTACCTTCGAAGGCGAAACCATTCGTCTGCTGGTCCCCACGACCTTCATGAACCGCAGTGGTCAGGCCACCGCCGCTCTGGCGAACTTCTTCAAGATACCTGTCACCCAGATGCTCGTCGCCCACGACGAACTGGACCTGCCCCCCGGCTGCGCCCGCTTCAAGCAAGGCGGCGGCCATGGCGGCCATAACGGGCTGCGCGACATCATCAGCAAGCATGGCAACAGCCGGGATTTCTATCGGCTGCGCATCGGCATCGGCCACCCCGGCTCTGCTGACCGCGTCACCCCCCATGTGCTCAACAAGCCCTCCCAGGCCGATCGCGACCTGATCGACCGCGCCATCGACGAAGCGGTCTATCACACCGCCGACATGCTGCGTGGGGATTTGAACGGGGCAATGAACCGGCTCAACGGGTTCAAGGCTTAAAGGCAGGTAAGAGTTGCGAGAAGCGGGTTTCGAACACCGTAAACCGGCGCCTACCTCGCTCCCCGTAACTCGTCACTGATTCTTACCTATCTTCCGCGTACCTCGCCAGCAACCACTCTCCGGCTGGCCGGGATCGCCATTTTTCGATCTGTTTGCGCAACGCTGGCGACAGTGTTGTTTCATCGAACAAGTCCCAGGGCGAACCTTTCGGGCTCACCAATGGCGCCATCATGCTGGCAGCCGTGATATCCGCCAGACTGAAGCGATCGCCGACCAGATATTGCCCCTTGCCTTTCTTCAGCTCGCTCTCCAACAGTGCCAAGCCCTCCTCAACGCGCTGTTCGGATCGCATCACCCATTGCGGATTGATGGCATAGCCGCGCCGGATGGCCTCCCGAACCAGCGGCCTGGCCATCCGTTCCAGGGGGCCGGGCAAGCCGCAATCGCCCACCAGGGCTCTCATCACTTCCGGCCGATCAAGGACCTGGCCGTACACCCAACGCCGAACATGGACGCCATAGCGATCGAACTGCTGCTCCAGCTCAATCACCCGGGCGCGGGCATCACTGGCCCGGGGCAACAGTGACGGCTCCGGGTAATATTTCTCCAGGTAATAGGCAATCCGGGTGGAGTCACTGATCCTGCGTTTACCGTCGCGCAGCAGGGGCACCGTATTGGCGCGGGCCAGCCACTGGGTACGCACCCGGTGGGCCACGGGCAACAGATTGGCCGTTCGGTACGCCAGGCCCTTGTGGTCCAGCTGCCAACGGGACTTCTCGCAGTAATGAGAGATCGGGAACTGGTAAAGGATGCGCTCGGCCATGGTGACTCTTGTTCAGTTGACGGAGTTGCAGTCTAGCCCGCCCCCGCCATGTCGGTAGCGGCAACAGCGCCTGGTACAGTCGTCCCGCCAGCAACCCCCGGGTTCGCCGCGAAATGCCCGGCGGTGGTCGCTTTTTGAACCCGCCTTGAGTAGCATTGCGCCCTCGAAAAACGGAGGTCTGTTATGGGTTTCAAATGCGGTATCGTCGGTCTGCCCAACGTGGGCAAATCCACCCTGTTCAACGCGCTGACCAAAGCGGGGATTGATGCCGAGAACTTCCCGTTCTGCACCATTGAGCCCAATACCGGTGTGGTTCCGGTGCCAGACCCCCGTCTGGACAAGCTCTCCGCCATTGTCAGCCCGGAGCGGATCATGCCCGCCACCATGGAATTCGTGGATATCGCCGGCCTGGTGGCCGGGGCGTCCAAGGGCGAAGGCCTGGGCAACAAGTTTCTGGCCAATATCCGTGAAACCGATGCCATCGCCCATGTGGTGCGCTGCTTCGATGACGAGAACGTGATCCATGTGTCCGGCAAGGTGTCCCCCCTGGACGACATCTCCGTGATCAACACCGAGCTGGCCCTGGCCGACCTGGATACGGTGGAAAAAGCCCACCTGCGGGCCACCAAGGCCGCCAAGGGACAGGACAAGGATGCCAAAGGCCTGCTGCCGGTACTGGACAAGGTGCTGCCCGTTCTCAACGAAGGCGAACCGGCCCGCTCCGTGGATCTGAACGATGATGAGCGCAAAGCCATCAAGAGCCTGAACCTGCTGACCCTGAAGCCGACCATGTACATCGCCAACGTGGACGAAGGCGGCTTTGAGGACAACGCCCTGCTGGACGCCGTGCGCGAACTGGCCGAAAAGGAAAATTCCTCCGTGGTGCCTATCTGCGCCAAGATCGAATCGGAAATTGCCGAGCTGGACGACGAAGAAAAGGCCGACTTCCTGGCCGACCTGGGAATGGAAGAGCCGGGCCTGAACCGGGTCATCCGTGCCGGCTTCAACCTGCTCGGTCTGCAGACCTACTTCACGGCGGGCAAGAAGGAAGTGCGCGCCTGGACCGTCCGTGTTGGCGCCACCGCCCCACAGGCCGCCGGCGTGATCCACACCGATTTCGAAAAAGGTTTCATCCGCGCCGAAGTCACCGCCTATGAAGACTACATCGAGCATAACGGCGAAGCCGGCGCCAAGGATGCCGGTAAATGGCGCCTGGAAGGCAAGGAATACATCGTCAAGGATGGGGATGTCGTGCACTTCCGGTTTAACGTCTGAGTCGCAAGTTAAAAGTTGAAAGTTGAAACACGGGCCAAGTTCGCCATGTGTTGAAACGAAAGAGGCCGCGCTCAAACCTTGGGCGCGGCCTCTTTGCTTTCCGCTCACACTAAAACCGTCTCGCGTTTCAACTTTGAACTTTCAACTTGAAACGGCTCTTCAATCTGTTCCGCCGGCATTCATTGGCTCGAAATCCTCGTCCTTCAATTCCGGCAGTTTCTCGTCACAGCCCTGAATGCCCTGCTTCTTCAGATTGGTGCAGACCCGGTCCAGCTTGTTGTCGACCGCGTGCATGTGATCGAGCAGCAGGTGGATGGCTTCGGCTACCGGGTCCGGCATATCGTTGCTGACCCCATAAGCCTGGAATCCGATTTTTTCTGCCATCTGCTGACGGTTCTTTTCCTGTTCCGTGATCGGCTTGCTGACCACCCGGCCGGGAATACCGATGACGGTGGCGCCTTCGGGGACTTCCTTGGTGACCACCGAGTTGGAACCGATCTTGGCATTCTTGTGCACGGTAAACGGCCCCAGCACCTTGGCGCCGGCACCGACCACCACACCGTCCTCCAGGGTCGGATGGCGCTTGCCCTTGTTCCAGCTGGTGCCGCCCAGGGTGACACCGTGGTAGAGCGTCACGTCATCGCCAATTTCCGCGGTTTCGCCGATCACCACGCCCATGCCGTGATCGATAAAGAAGCGTCGACCGATCTTGGCTCCAGGGTGGATCTCGATACCCGTCATCCAGCGGGCGAAAGTGGAAACAAATCTCGCCAGCTGCTTGAAGTTCCGTTTCCACAGGGCGTGGGCGAGGCGGTGGAACAGCACGGCGTGCAGGCCCGGGTAGTTCAGCAACACCTCCAGGGTGTTACGTGCCGCCGGGTCCCGGTGGAATACCGACGCGATGTCCTCGCGTACTCGATCAAACATAGATACCTCGTCTCAGGCGTAACCGGTTGGATACCACGGGGAGCGGGAACTATTCCCCGTCATTCCGCGGCATTTTTCTTTCCAGCGCCACCAGCACACCACGCAGAATGCTCATTTCCATTTTGTCCGGTCGCGCGCGCATAAACAAACGGCGCATGCGCGTCATGACCTGGCCCGGCTGCTGCGGATTCAGAAAACCGCTCTGCGCCATGACCTTTTCCAGATGATCGAGAAAACCGGCCACGGCCTCGTTACTGGCCAGCGGCTCATCCCAGAACATCTCCGGCAGCGGCATGGCCTCGCGGCGGGAACGGGCTTCCTTCAGATCAAAATCGTCCCCCAACAGAGCCATGCGCAGCTCGTAACTGATTAATTGGACCGCCGATGCCACATTCAAGACCCCGTACTCGGGATTGGTGGGCACACTCACATGCAGATTGCAGCGGCGCAGCTCATCGTTGGTGAGCCCGCGGTCCTCGCGACCGAACAGCACCGCAATACGGGTGTCATCCGGCTCGTGGGACAATTGCGCCGCCAGTTGCCGGGGCGTGAGACACGGCCAGGGGATGCGACGCTGGCGGGCGCTGGTGCCGATTACCAGGGTGGCCCCCTCCAGGGCTTCGTCCAGGGTCTGGCAGACCTGCGCAGCTTCCAGCACATCGCCAGCCCCGGAGGCCCGGGCGGTGGCTTCCACGGACGGATAATCCCGCGGCTGTATCAGCCTCAGGTCCGACAGCCCCATGGTTTTCATGGCCCGGGCTGCGGCACCGATGTTGCCGGGATGGGTGGTTTCCACCATCACAATACGCACATTTTCTAGCATGTAAGGTACCTGTACACGGGTCTGGCCGGAAAAGGCGGCAATGTTATCATGAGAAACTGCCAATTATCCCTTGCCCGAGAGGCCCCGGTGCCCGGGAAAGGCAATTAAGCGGTTTCCAACGCTGCCCTGAACGCACCGGCTCTGCTACAATCCGCGCCCCGGCAAGGCACCCTGCCCGCCGGCGCTCTTTGACAACTTTTTTGAGGACAGATGCATGCATGCGCCGCAAGTGAATATTGCCCTGCGAGCCGCCCGTCAGGCGGGTAACCTGATTCGTCGTGCCGCCGAAAGCAATGACCCGTTATCTGTCAGCAAGAAAGGCATGAACGACTTCGTCACCGAGGTGGACCGGGCTGCCGAACAACGCATCATCGAAGTCATCCTCAAGGCCTACCCGGATCACAGCATTCTCGCCGAGGAATCCGGCGAAATCCGCGGCAAGGGTGACGGGGCAGACTTTCAGTGGGTGATCGACCCCCTGGACGGCACCACCAACTTCATCCATGGCTTTCCCCAGTACTGCGTCTCCATCGCCCTGAAATACAAAGGAAAACTGGAACACGCCGTGATTTATGATCCCAACCGGGATGAAGAATTCACCGCCAGCCGTGGTCGTGGCGCCGCCCTCAACGGTCGCCGTATCCGCTGCACCAACCGTCCTGGCCTGGAAGGCTGTCTGATCGGCACCGGTTTCCCGTTCCGTAAAGACCAGGCGCCGCATATGGACGCCTACCTGGGCATGTTCGCCGACATCGCCGCGTCCACCGCCGGCCTGCGCCGCCCGGGCTCTGCCGCCCTGGACCTGGCCTGGCTGGCCGCCGGTCGCCTGGATGGCTTCTTCGAATTCGGCCTGTCCGAGTGGGATCTGGCCGCCGGCGCCCTGTTGATCACCGAAGCCGGTGGCCTGGTAGGCGACCTGAGCGGTGGCCACAAATTCCTGGAAAGCGGCGGCATCGTCGCCGGCAGCCCGAAGGTCTTCAAAGGGTTGCTGCAGAAGATCAAACCGCACCTGAACGACGGATTGCGTCGGTAGATTTTCTATCGGACGTCGCGGTAGTCGCGCCCCTTGAGGCGCGAATCGGCAAAATCCGAGGCGAGTACCGAGAAGCGAGTCGCGAAAGGCGATACGGACTTCGGTTGTGATTTTCGTTACTCGCTTCTCGGGACTCCCTCCGTCTCACTCGCGCCTCAAGCGGCGCCCCTACAGCCGTATTGTTGCAACCCCTCCCTGCGCCATCCCGTCTTTTCCTTAGACCCCGAACCGATTTTTTGCTTCCGGCATGGACATCTCTCCTTGCTTTGCTAGCGTAATACGCAACACGGTGCAAAAAGCTCGGGAGATGTACGATGACGGTTACCCTCACTGACAACGCCCTGTTTCGCCAGCAGTGCTATATCAATGGCCACTGGTGCGATGCGGATGACGGCGCCACCTTCACCGTGACGAACCCGGCCACTGATGACAGCCTGGGCACCTCTCCGCGAATGGGAGAAGCAGAAACCCGCCAGGCCATCGACGCCGCCCGCGGAGCTTTTCCTGCCTGGCGGGATCTGCCCGCTGCACAGCGCGCCACGCTTCTTGAGGCCTGGCATGATCTGATGATGGAACACCAGGACGATCTGGGCCGGCTGATGACCCTGGAGCAGGGCAAGCCCCTGGCCGAGGCCAAGGGCGAAATCGCCTACGCCGCCTCCTTCCTGAAATGGTTCGCCGAAGAGGCACGGCGCGCCTACGGCGACACCATCCCGGCACCCAAAGCCGGTCAGCGAATTGTGGTAATCAAGCAACCCATCGGTGTGACCGCAGCGATTACCCCCTGGAATTTTCCTTCCTCCATGATCACCCGCAAGGCCGGCGCCGCCCTGGCCGCAGGCTGTACCATGGTGGTCAAACCCGCCAGTGCCACCCCCTACTCCGCCCTGGCACTGGCCGAGCTGGCGGAGCGCGCAGGGATCCCCGCAGGCGTGTTCAACGTGATTACCGGCAGCGCCGGGGCCATTTCCACTGCCCTCACCGAGTCTCCCATTGTCCGCAAGCTGAGCTTCACCGGCTCCACGGAAGTGGGCTCCAAACTGATGGCCCAGTGCGCCAAACACATCCAGAAGGTGTCCCTGGAACTGGGAGGCAACGCCCCCTTCATCGTCTTTGACGATGCCAACCTGGACAAGGCCGTGGAAGGGGCCATGGCCAGCAAGTTCCGCAACACCGGTCAGACCTGCGTCTGCGTGAACCGCTTCCTGGTGCAGGACAGCATCCACGATGCCTTTGTGGAAAAGCTGAAAACTGCCATCGAAGCCATGAAAGTCGGTGATGGTCTGGAGGACGGCGTCAGCCAGGCGGCCCTGATCAACCGGGATGCCGCCGACAAGGTCATGGAGCATCTGGAAGACGCCCTGGGCAAGGGCGCCAGGGTGGTTACCGGCGGCCAGCGCCATGAGCGCGGCGGCAGCTTTGTACAGCCCACCCTGATCACCGGCGTGACCACCGATGCACAGCTCTGCCAGGAAGAAACCTTTGGCCCGCTGGCCGCTGTGATTCCATTCCGCACCGAAGAAGACGCCATTCGCATCGCCAACGACACCCCTTACGGTCTGGCCGCCTATTTCTACAGCGACAACATCCACCGTTGCTGGCGCGTGGCCGAAGCGCTGGAAAGCGGCATGGTAGGTGTCAACGAAGGCCTGATTTCCAACGCGGCCGCCCCCTTCGGTGGCGTCAAGGAATCCGGTCTGGGCCGGGAAGGCTCCCACCAGGGCATGGATGAATACCTGGAAGACAAGTACCTGTGTATGGGTAGCTAACCTAACAACAGCTTCACGAGACACACTGCAAGCTGAGCATTAACGCATCGCTTGCAGAAACCGGAGCGCTTCACCTCCGCGCACACAGGCTTGCATCGCGGGCATCCATTGCCGCCACTGCCAGGACAGCCCGTATTGCAGCGTGGAGAGAGCGACCTGCAGCTGATAAGGAGGCGGAATGGGACAAGCGTTGAACATCGCCCTGCTTCCCGGTGACGGCATCGGCCCGGAAGTGACGGATGTGGCAGAGGCGGTCCTGAACCTGCTGATCCAGCGCTACCAGCTGCCGTTAGGATATACCCGCTTTGACTGGCCGTCCCACGCCTGGCATCAGGCCCATGGGGAGATGATGCCCGGCGACGGCGTGGCGCAGCTTCGCGAGTTTGATGCCATGCTGCTGGGCGCCCTGGGGGATCCCGGCCCGCTGGAAGACCCTTCCCGTTTTGTCCTGTCCGACAGCGTGTCTTTGGCACCGTTACTGGCCCTGCGCAAACAGCTCGACCTGTGGGCCTGCGAACGCCCTGCCCACTGGCTGCCCGGCGCGCCCCAGTATCTGGCCGATCCACGCGCCCGCGAAGTGGATATGCTGGTGATTCGCGAAAACAGCGAAGGCGAATACAGCGGCCAGGGCGGGCGGCTGGCGCCGGGCACTGCTCAGGAAGTGGCCACCCAGGTGGAGGTGTTTACCGCCCGCGCCACCGAACGACTGATCCGCCATGCCTTCCAGCGGGCCCGTCAACGGGCCGCCCAGCGCGAAACACCCCGTCAGTTCAAGAACGGCAAGCACGCCCAGGTATGCCTGATCACCAAGCGCAATGCCCAACCTTTCTGGGGCGATCTGTATACGGATACCTTTCAGCGCATCGCCAACGAATTTCCCGACGTGGACACTCACCACGAGCTGGTGGATGCGGCCTGCATGAAGTTCGTGCAGTGCCCCTGGCGCTTCGACGTGGTGGTCGCCAGCAATCTGCACGGCGACATTCTTACCGACCTGGCAGCGGTATTGTGCGGCGGACCGGGGCTGGCCCCATCCGCCAACCTGAACCCGGATGAACCCACGCTGCCCGCCCTCTTTGAACCGGTGCACGGCAGCGCCCCGGACATTGCCGGCCAGAACCTGGCCGACCCCCGCGCCACCCTGATGAGCCTGGCCATGTTGCTGGAAAATCTGGCCCACCATCACCCGGCCATCGGCAGTGCGGCACAACATCTGCATGACCTGATTCAGGCGGACCTGGCCCGCGAGGCGAACGGTGACCCTTTTTCAGGCACCCGGGAAACCGGACAACGGCTATGCCAGTGGCTGGCAGCCTGACGCTGCGCCGGCAAGCCAACAACAGAAAGGAGGCACTATGAGTCACCTGTCCCCCCTGCTGGTGCAATCCAGCGGTATTTGTGCCGAGCGCGGCGAAGGAAACTGGCTCTACGACGAGGATGGTAACCGCTGGCTGGATTTCACCTCCGGGATCGGTGTGACCTCCACCGGTCACTGTCATCCGAAAGTGGTGGCTGCGGCTCAGGAGCAGGTCGCCAAACTGGTCCATGCGCAATATGCCACCGTCAAACACCCCAATATGGTTGAACTGACGGATCGGCTCTACAAGCATCTGCCCGCCCATATGGATGCTGTGGCGTTTTCCAATTCCGGCAGTGAGTCCGTGGAAGCAGCATTCCGCCTGGCACGACAGGCTACCGGTCGCCCTAACATTGTGGTGTTTCGTGGCGGTTTTCATGGCCGGACCATGGGCGCGGCGTCCCTGACCACCTCCAATAACAAGGTGCGCACCGGTTGGGCACCGCTGATGGCGGGCGTGTCGGTTGCCCCCTTCCCCCATGCCTACCGCTACGGCTGGGACGAAGACACCACCGTGGACTTCTGTCTGGGAGAACTCGATCACCTGATGATCACCGAGTGCAACCCCAAGGACACGGCGGCCATCATCATCGAACCGGTACAGGGCGAGTACGGCTACTACCCGGCGCCGAAACGTTTCATGGAAGGGCTGCAGGCACGCTGCAAGGAACATGGCATCCTGCTTATCGTCGATGAAATCCAGGCCGGCTACGGGCGCACCGGCAAGTTCTGGAGTCACGAACACAGCGGGGTGTCCGGGGACATCCTGATTACCGCCAAGGGGTTGGCCAGTGGTTACCCCCTGTCTGCCATCGCTGCCAGCAAATCCCTGATGGACAAGGGCTACCCGGGCTCCCAGGGCGGCACCTACGGCGCCAACGCGGTTGCCTGCGCTGCCGCCATCGCCACGCTGGACGTGATCGAAGAAGAAGGACTGGTAGAGCATGCCCGCGAGATGGGTGACTATCTGCTGGAGAAGCTCACGGCGGTTCAGCAGGATTTCCCTTGTATCGAAGAGATACGCGGCCAGGGCCTGATGCTCGGCGCCGAGATCACCCGCTCCCCGGGGGTGGCAGACGGCGAACACGCCGCGGCCATTCTCAAGGCCTGCGAGAAAGATGGCGTCCTGCTGCTCCGCTGTGGGCACAAGGGCCAAGTGGTTCGCTGGCTGCCTGCGCTCAACGTGACTCGCGAGGAAATCGATATTGCCGTGGGCACCTTCGCCAAGGCGATTGCCAGCACATGCAAGAACCAGGATAAACGCTGCTCAGGCTGCAAAAGCTGAATTCGAAAGCCACCGGAAAGTGAAAGAGTCGCATTATGAGCAAACCGGTAATTACGGTGCTGATGGCCGAGGATGAACCCTCCATGCCCGGGCTTGAAGCCCTTGCGGGGCAAGCGGAGGTTCGCGAGGCCCGGCATCGGGAGGAGCTGGAAGCCGCCCTTCCGGAAACGGAAATTTTGCTGGTGACCGATTTCCGCACCGAGATGCTGCAGGAAGTCTGGCCCGATCCCTGCAAAATTCGCTGGATACACGCCACCAGCGCGGGGGTGGATGCCCTGATGATTCCCCAAGTGCGTGACAGCGACATTCCTGTCACCAATGCCAGAGGTATTTTTGACAGGGGTATTGCCGAATATGTGCTCGGCGCCATGTTGCTGTTTGCCAAGGACACGCTCACCAACCTGTCGTTGATGAAGGAACACCGCTGGCAGCACCGGGAAACCCGTCTACTGCGAGACAGCCGGGCCTTGGTGGTAGGTGCCGGCTCCATTGGCCGGGAAGTGGCAACCGTACTGGGCGCCCTGGGCGTCAGCGTAGTGGGCACCGCCCGCAACGCCCGGGAGGATGCAGCGTTTGAGCGGGTGCATGCCCAACAGGATCTGCCCGATCTTCTCCCGGAAGCGGACTACGTCATCATTACCGCACCACTGACGCCGCAAACCGAAGGGCTGTTCGACGCTGACCAGTTCCTGCGCATGAAGCCCGGTGCGGTACTGATCAATGTGGGGCGCGGCCCCATCGTGGAAACGTCAGCGCTGCTGGCCGCCCTGCAAAGCGGGCATCTGGGCGGCGTTGCTCTGGACGTGTTCGAAGAAGAACCCCTGCACGCCAACCACCCGCTCTGGGATGAACCCAAGGCCATGCTGTCCGCCCATATGGCCGGTGACTTTATCGGCTGGCGAGCCGCGCTGGGTCAGCAATTTGTCGATAACTTTCAACGCTGGCAGAAAGGGGAACCGCTCAACAACCCGGTCAGCAAGGAGCACGGCTACGTCAGTAATGCCTGAGGCAAGAGCCTGACCGCAGCCCTACGCAGAGAAACACAGGATTAGCGTCAACCAGGAGTGATGCCGATGAGCAAGGAACTACTGACCATGAGCGCCCAGGCGCTGAAAGCCGCCTACCAGACCGGCGCCCTCTCCCCCGTAGAGGTTTGCTCCAACCTGCTGGACCATATCGAAAAGCATGACCCGGCCCTGAATGCCTGGTGCCTGATTGACCGCGACACCACCCTGCAATGGGCCCGTGAATCCGAACAACGCTATCAGCAAGGCACTCCGGAAGGGTTACTGGATGGCGTACCGGTGGCCGTCAAGGATGTCTTCCTCACCCCCATGTGGCCGACCCTGAAAGGCTCCAAAACCATCGACCCTGCCTCTACCCTGAACAAACGCTCCCCGGCGGTGGCCGCTCTGGAGCGCCATGGCTATGTCCCTCTGGGCAAGACCACGACCCCGGAGTTCGGCTGGAAAGGGATTACCGACAGCCCCTTGTGCGGGCCCACCAACAACCCCTGGGATCCATCCAAAACCGCCGGCGGCAGCAGCGGCGGCAGTTCCGCCGCGGTCTCCGCGGGCATGGCCCCACTGGCGCTTGGAACCGATGCCGGCGGCTCTATTCGCATCCCCGCCAGCTTCTGCGGCATCGTCGGCCACAAGCCCACTTTCAGCGAGGTCCCGCACTGGCCCGCCAGCCCGTTTGGCACCCTCGCCCACGCCGGCCCCATGACCCGTTCCGTGGCGGACGCCGCCCTCATGATGAACGTGATGTGCGAAGCCGATGCCCGCGACAGCCTGGCCGCCCCCCGCCGTCATATTGATTATCTGGCGGCGCTGGACCAACCCATGAAGGGCCTGAAAATCGCCATGAGCACCAACCTGGGTTATGTGGATGTGGATCCGGATATCGAGAAAGCGTTCAAGGACGCCGCCAGGGTATTTGAAGATCTGGGCGCCACCATCACTGAAGCCGACCCCGGATTCAGCAATCCGCTGGCCGCGTTCAGTCACCTTTTCTATAGCGGTGCGGCCAATGCCATGCGCGATCTCGGTGATCGCCAACGCAGCCTGATGGACCCGGCGCTGATTGAAGTCGCCACCAAGGCCGAGAAACTCTCCATGCTGGATTACCTGGGCGCCATGAACGAGCGCATGGCGGTCAGCGAACGCATGGCGGTCTTTCACACCAAATACGATTTGCTGATTACTCCGACCCTGCCTCTTGGGGCGTTTGACACCAACCGCGAAGTACCGGTGGACTGGCCCAGCACCCGCTGGCCCACCTGGACCCCATTTACCTATCCGTTCAACCTGACTGGCCAGCCGGCACTGTCAGTGCCCATGGGGCTGGACAGCAAGGGCCTGCCCATGGGGCTGCAGATTGTCGGTGCCCGTTTCGACGATGCCCGGGTCCTGGCCGCCGGGCACGCCTTCGAGCAAGCCAAGCCATTCACCCTGTTGCCACCATTGCTGCAACACTAGACACGTGTTTTGCGGCGCGCCGTCGCCGCCGCCTGAAGAGCGGCGCATCAAAAAGAAGGAGCACATGATGGGCAATATCAATCTGGATACGGATTTCTACGAAAGCGAAGACCCGATCTGGAATCCGGCGCTGCTCACCATTCCGGTGCCGGGCATTCGTCGCATGGTGAATCTGGCATCGGACCTGGACAATGTCATCCATCTCTCCATTGGCCAACCGGATTTCAAGCCCCCGGGCCATGTTATCCAGGCCGCCGTGGATGCCCTCAACGCCGGGCAGACCGGCTACACCATGGACGCGGGCCTGCCGGAACTGCTCGAAGCCCTGGCTGAATACTACAGCCACCGATACCAACGCCCGCTGGTGCCGGAAAACCTGATGATCACCACCGGCGCCACCGAGGCGATCTATCTGGCGCTCACCGCCACTTCTGCACCCGGGCGGGAGTTCATCGTGCCCGACCCGTCATTCATGCTCTACGGCCCCCTGATCCGCATGAATGGCGGCACCGTAAAAACCATTGCAACCCGGGCAGAGAACAACCATCAGCTTGACCCCCAGGAAGTGATTGATGCCATGGGGCCGAATACCTTTGCTGTGGTCCTCAATTCCCCCAGTAACCCCACCGGCACCATCTATCCACGGGAAACCATTGAAGCCATCGTGGAAGAAGCGGCTTACCGGGGCATTCATGTGATTAGTGACGAGGTCTATGACCACCTGATCTATGACGGTCGGGATTACCCCAGCGTGCTGTCCTGCTGCTCGGACCTGGACCATGTGATGGTGATCAGCAGCTTCTCGAAAACCTTTTCCATGGCCGGCATGCGCATCGGCTGGCTGATCGGCAGCCAGGGCGCCATCAAGAAATTGCGCCGCTACCACATGTTCACCACCACGGTGGCCAACACCCCCTGCCAGTGGGCCGGGGTTGCTGCGCTGCGCGGCAGCAATGACTTTATTGACAGCATGGTGGCGGAATACCAGCACCGTCGGGACCGGCTGGTGGAACTGGTGGAACAGACCCCGTACCTGACCGGATACCAGCCTGATGGCGCCTTTTATTTGTTCCCGTCGCTGCCGGATGGGGTGGACGGCGCCAATGTGGCCCTGAAAATGTTGCGCGAAACCGGCGTCTGCACCATCCCCGGCGACACCTTCGGGGAAGCCGGCAAGCATGCCCTGCGCATCAGCTATTCCACCTCCCTGGACCAGATCGAAGAGGCGTTCGAACGCATCATCCCATGGATGAAAAAACAGAACTTCGGGTAAAAGGCGAAGTGCGAGTCACGAGAAGCGAGTCGCGAAAGGCGAAACCGGTTTTGTCGTAACTCGTATCTACAGAAACGAAAAAGCCGCGACGAATCGCGGCTTTTCCGGTTTTAGCTATTAACGATGAATTGTTAACTATTCACTGCTTTTACGGTGTTTCATCCAGCTCTTCCGGTTCCGGAATCAGGAAATCTTCCTTGGTCACCTTCATCATGAACAGAATGTTGGTGACCACGTAGATGGATGAATAGGTACCCACCAACACCCCGACGATCAGGGCTTCGGAAAACGCCTTCATCACTTCACCGCCGAAGAAGAACAGCGCCACCAATACCAGCAGGGTGGTCAAGGAGGTATTGATGGTCCGGGTCAGCGTCTGGTTCACCGCGCCATTGATAATGGCTTCCGGATCCGTTTCCCGGGTATTGCGGAACTCGTCTCGAATCCGGTCCGCCACTACGATGGAGTCATTGAGCGAGTAACCAATCAGCGCCAGCACCGCCGCCAGCACCGTCAGATCAAATGGCCACTGCAACAGTGAAAACAGACCCAGCACGACAATCACATCGTGGAACAGGGCCACCACCGTCGCCACACCGAACTTGTTGGAAAAACGAAACCAGACGTAGAGCATCATCAAGCCCAACGCCAGCAGCATGGCCGTACCGGATTCATCACGCAGTTCATCGCCCACCTGTGGGCCGACAAACTCCACCTTCAGTAATTCCAGATCACTGTTCTCAGCCTTGAGTGCATCGAATACCACGTAGCCGATCTTGTCCGCATCCACGCTGTCTTTTGGCGCCACACGGATATTCACTTCCTTGGGCGAACCATAATGCTGGACCACCGCGTCACCGAAACCGGCCTCGGACAGATCCGCTCTTGTCTGCGACAGCTCCACATCCACCGGGCTTTTCACCACGATGGTAGTACCACCAGTGAAATCCAGGCCCAGATTCAGGCCCCGGGTCACCAACAGCACCACAGAGATCACTACCAGCGCGATGGACAGGATTCCCAGAGGTTTCCGGGCACCCATAAAATTGACGTTCATTTCTGCCTTACTCATCGCCATCACCGCCTCAGATACTCAGTTTGGCCGGTGCACGGGCACCGCGACCGTAGATCATTTCCACCATGGCACGTGTGCCGATGATGGACGTGAACATGGAAGTGAGAATGCCGATGAACAGGGTTACCGCGAACCCCTGTACCGACCCGGTACCGGCAGCAAACAGGATCACCGCCACGATCAGGGTGGTGATATTGGCATCCAGAATGGTGGTGAAGGCCTTGCCGTAGCCCTCTTCAATGGCTTGCAGCGGCTTGAGGCCACGGCGCAGATCTTCTTTCACCCGCTCGAAAATCAGCACGTTGGCGTCCACCGCCATACCCACGGTCAGTACGATACCGGCAATGCCGGGCAGGGTCAGGGTTGCACCGGGAATCAGTGACATGATGCCAACGATGATCACCAGGTTGCCGAGCAGGGCCACATTGGCCACCAGGCCAAACACCTTGTACCAGACCACCATAAAGATCAGCACCAGGACCAGGCCCAGTGCCATGGACTTGAGGCCGGCTTCGATATTTTCCGCACCCAGGCTCGGGCCCACGGTACGCTCTTCGACAATGCTCACCGGCGCCGCCAGAGAACCGGCACGCAGCAGCAGGGCCAGCTCGGAGGCTTCCGCCGGGTTGTCCAGACCGGTGATGCGGAAACGGCTGCCCAGGGTATCCTGAATGGTGGCCACGTTGATCACGTACTTGTCCGTGGTGCTGACCATCTTGTCCACGGTGTTGCCATCGGCATCGGTGGTCTTCTGGACATCGGTCTTGGTCTCGATGAACAGCACCCCCATGGGGTTACCCACATTCTTGCCGGTGATGCGCTGCATGCGCTTGGCGCCATCCCCGTCCAGCGTCACATTCACTTCCGGTGAACCGTTCTGCTGATCGAAGCCCATCCGCGCATCAATGACCTGGTCACCGGTGGCGATCTTGGACTTGCTCAAGGCAACAATACGGCCTTCCTGGCCCTTGAAGGGGAAAAACTCCAGCCCCGGCGGTGCTACCCCGGTGCGCAGGCGGGCAGACGACACACTGTTGTCCACCAGGCGAAATTCCAGGGTCGCGGTACGACCAAGGATCCGGCGGGCCTGGGACGCATCCTGAATCCCCGGCAACTGCACCACAATCCGGTCGGAACCCTGGCGCTGCACCACGGCTTCCGCCACACCCAGTTCGTTGACCCGCTTGTTCAGGGCGGTGCGGTTCTGATCCACCGCATAGTCCTGCATTTCCTTGAGCGCACTGTCATTCAGTGTCAGCACCACTTCCGGGCTGTCACCCGCCGGCTTCATGGCAAAGTTATCCAGTGCGCGGCGCAATGGCGCCCGGGCCGCATCGGCGGCCACCTGATCTGCAAAGGTGGCAGTAATGGTTGTGCCATCCACCGCCACGCTGCGATAGCGAACCCCGGCATCACGCAGGGTCAGCTTGGCATTCCCCGCCCAGGCTTCCATGCGGCTGGTCACCACGTCGTCCATATCCACCTGCAGCAGGAAATGCACCCCGCCCCGCAGATCCAGCCCCAGGTTCATGGGGCTGGCACCCACAGCACGCAGCCATTGGGGGGTGGTCGCCGCCAGGTTCAAGGCCACCACGTAGTTATCGCCCAACAGGTTGGCCGCGATTTCCCGTGCGCGAAGTTGTGCCTCGGTGTCATCCAGGCGGACCAGCAGCGAGGTACCAACCGTCTCACCAGGCCCGTGGTTGAGACCGGCATCATCCAGAGCGCCAAGCACCCTCTGACGAGCCACATCGGTGACTTCACCACCGGCCTCTGCGTGGCTGATCTGGATGGCAGGCGCATCGGGGTAAAGATTGGGGAGCGCGTACAGGCCGCAGACGATCAGAGCGGTCAGTAGCAGGAAAAATTTCCAGCGGGGGTAGCGGGTCATAATACTTTCCGGTGTTGCCGGTCCTTGGGCCCGGGAATGAAAAGCGCTGCGCGCTCACCCCCGGGTAAAACAGGTTTTTTGAGCCTGTAAAAAGCCCCGTACAGGACGGGGCTGACCGTTGTTTTTAGATGGACTTGATGGTGCCTTTGGGCAGGGTTGCCTGGACACTGCCTTTCTGCAGTTTGATTTCCAGGTTATTGCTGATTTCCACCACCACGAAGTCATCGGTCACCTTGCTGATACGGCCCAGGATGCCGCCGCTGGTGACCACTTCGTCGCCCTTGCTCAGGCTTTCCACCAGGTTTTTGTGCTCCTTGGCGCGTTTTTGCTGGGGACGAATCAGGAAGAAGTAGAACACCACCATCATCACCACCAGCATGATCAGCTCCACACCGCCCGGGCCCGCAGGCGCAGCCGCATAAGCCGGGGAAATCAGGCCGGTGGCCAGCAAGGCCAGGATGGAACGCATTGCGATTTTCATTGATTACTCCAAGTTTTCAATAAGCGAAGGGTGCCCCGAATAGCCGGTTGCACCCTACAGCGCGGGGGTTTGCCGGCCTCGCGCTGCATAGAAGTCGTCCACAAAGGCGGACAATGTACCCCCTTCAATGGCCCCCCGCAATCCAGCCATCAGGCGCTGATAATAACGCAGGTTATGGATGGTATTGAGTTGGGAGCCCAGCATTTCGTTGCAGCGGTCCAGATGGTGCAGATAGCTGCGAGAGAAATGCTGGCAGGTATAGCAGTCACAGTCCGATTCCAGGGGAGCCAGATCATGACGATGCCGGGCGTTGCGGATTTTCACCACGCCTTCGGCGGTAAACAGGTGACCGTTACGGGCATTCCGGGTGGGCATCACACAATCAAACATGTCTACGCCGCGCCGGACTGCTTCCACGATATCCTCCGGCTTGCCCACGCCCATCAGGTAGCGGGGGCGATCCGCAGGCATGTGGGGCGTCAAGTTGCCCAGGGTACGCAGCATGTCCTCCTGGGGCTCTCCCACGCTCAACCCGCCAACGGCATAACCGTCAAAGCCGATGTCCACCAGCCCGGCCAGGGATTCCCGACGGAGAGTGTCATACATGCCGCCCTGTACGATACCGAAGCAGGCTGCATCATTCCCTTCATGGGCGTCTTTGGAACGCCGGGCCCAGCGCAGGGACAGCTCCATGGAATCCCGGGCTTGTTGTTCGATGGCCGGGAAAGGCGTGCATTCATCAAAGATCATGCAGATATCACTGCCCAGAGAGCGTTGTACCTGCATGGCCTTTTCCGGGGTCAGTTCCACCTTGTCGCCGTTGATGGGGTTCTTGAACACCACCCCCTGCTCGGAAATCTTGCGCATCTCGCCCAGGCTGAACACCTGGAAACCGCCGGAGTCGGTAAGAATCGGTTTATCCCATTGCATAAAGCCATGCAGGGAACCATGGGCCTCGATCACTTCAGTGCCCGGGCGCAACATCAGGTGGAAGGTATTGCCCAGGCAGATCTCGGCACCGGTATCGGCCAGATCCTTCGGCAACATGCCCTTGACGGTGCCATAGGTGCCCACCGGCATAAAGGCGGGGGTCTGGATAGTACCGCGGGGAAAGGTGATCTGCCCGCGCCGGGCGGCACCATCGGTGCCGCTGAGAGAAAAGTGCATTCGAGACATTTAACGCCCCTCTGCGGGAGGCATCTCCACCCGCTCGATAAACATGGCATCGCCATAGCTGAAAAACCGGTACTGCGCATCAATGGCCGCCTGGTAAGCAGCCATGACCCGTTCGCGGCCCGCAAAGGCACTAATCAGCATCAGCAGGGTGGATTTGGGAAGATGGAAATTGGTGACCAGGCAATCCACCAGCCGGAAACGGTAACCCGGATAAATGAAGATATCGGTCTCCCCCTGCCCCGCCATCAAGGCGCCGGACTGACTGGCCGCCTCCAGGGCTCGCAACGCGGTGGTGCCCACTGCCACGACCCGGCCACCCCGGGCGTGGGCCTGCGCCACCTGCTCCACCAGGGAATCGGGGATCTGGTAGCGCTCACTGTGCATGTGGTGGTCTTCCACCTTGTCCACCCGCACCGGCTGGAAGGTCCCCGCGCCTACATGGAGGGTGACGAAACCGATATCCACCCCGTGCTGCTCCAGCGCCGCCAGCATCTCGTCATCAAAATGCAGGCCGGCGGTGGGCGCCGCCACGGCGCCCGGCTCCCTGGCATAGACGGTCTGGTAGCGCTCCATGTCCCCGGCTTCATCCGGCCGGTCGATGTAAGGCGGCAACGGTACGTGACCGATACGCTCGAGCGCCGCGAGCAAGGTGTCACAGCCATGGAACGCAAGAATGAACAGGGCATCCCGGCGGCCAGTGACCTGGGCTCGCACGCCGTCATCAAACTGCAGCCAGGAACCCGGCTTCGGCGATTTGGAAGCCCGCACATGGGCCAGCGCCTCACGGTCATCCACCACCCGCTCGATCAGGACTTCCACCTTGCCGCCGCTTTCCTTCTGACCGAACAGACGAGCGGGGATCACCCGGGTATCGTTAAAAATCAGCAGATCGCCGGGCCGCACGTGAGAAAGCAGATCCGGGAATTGCTGATGCTGGAGGGCATCACGGGTGAGAGCCAGCAAGCGGGCATCGCGTCGCTCGGCAGGCGGGTGGCGGGCAATCAGCCCGTCCGGGAGAGCAAAATCAAAATCGTCGACGTTCACGTACTGTACCGGCACGGAAGCTATTGGGGGTGGCAAGGATACCTGCTCTGCCACGAGGAAAAAACACCCTTCATCAAGACCTCTACGGCGGCCTCGCGAATAAAGTGCGAGGGGGAAATCAGCTCTTCTTCGGCTTTTTCGGCAATTCCACTGTGGCAGTGGCGGACAGGCGGTCGTGCAGTGTCTGGTGAGGAGCAATCAGCACCACCAGATAACCGGCGCCGAATAGCGCCCAGGAAACACAGGCGCCCAGAAAACGGACCACGGTCTGCCACAGCTTGACCGACCCACCCCGATAATCCTGCACCTGCAGCCGCCAGGCACGCATACCCAGCGTCTGGCCGCCGCGCATCCAGAACCAGGCATAAAACAGCCAGGTTTCCACCAGCAATAGCGGCAACAGAATGCCTTTGAGAAAACCCGGTGCCGCACGGGTCACACCGTTGATGGATTCTTCCGGCAAACCGGTATGGGGATATACCAGCACAAAAATACCCGCGGTCACGAACCACAGGGCCATCACCAGAAAACCGTCATACACCAACGCCATCAGACGTTTGAGCAAACCGGCAGGTTGCAGCTTCTCCATCAGGTCACTCCATTCCGCGTCGGGCCATCGTGCTGCGCCCATAAAAAAGCCCGCGCGAAGCGGGCTTTTTTATCATTTGGTACAGAGGCCGGACTCAAATACCGCCCTAACCCTCTGAATCCAATAAATATTAAAAAGCCTTTTAAGGTGTTGGCCCCGCTGTTGGCCCCACTGAAAATGACCTAAAAATGGGACCCGAACCCCTTGCGGACGGCAGTATAGCGCAGGCTTCCAAAGCAAGTCATTGAACGGCGAAAAATCATGGCGTCTTCCAGACTCAGTCTGACACCTCATCGTTATCTGATATCGACTTTGGCCATAGCCTGGCCGTATGCACCAATGCAAGCACCCAGACGGTCTCCTGATAAACTTCATAGACCAGCCGATAATGTTCATGGGGAAACAGTTCCCGCGTGCCTGGCACGTCCCCCTCTTTCCCCATCCCGGGGTGATCTGTCAGCGAGCTGGCCGCCTCCGAGAAGCGCATATCCATTTCCCCTGCCGCAACCGGATTATTCGCCGCGATATACTCCCAGATGGCGAGACGGTCTTTCTGGGCCTGATTGGTCCAGATCACCCTCATGCATCAGCCTTTCCGTCACCCACCGCAGCAGCCCTGCGTGCCGCAAAGTCAGCCTCCACCTCGTCGTTGGAGCGCCCCTCTCCAGCCAACATCTCAGCCCGACCGGCGCCCACTTTTCCCCTCAGAAAATCCTGATACTCCTGCTCCTGACGCTTCCGGGAAACATAGTCACGCATCAATTCACGCACGATTTGCGAAGCAGGCCGATGCTCCGCTTCTGCAACAGCAATAAATTCAGCACGGAGTTCAGACTCCAGCTTCATGGTGAAAACCGCTTCTTTGTTCATGATCGATCTCACAACAAAATACTAACGATGTATATACCTTGTTAGTATCTCAGTTCCGAATGCCAATATAAAGCTCCCCTTGCCTGACCGCGCCATCGTGAGCTGCCTTCAATCCCACCCCTTGGAGCCCCCGTAACAACCTGATTAAATGGCCAGCTTGCCACTCACGATAAGCGAGCCATGTTTTTCACGGACGAGCGCGCACAGTTTTTCAAGCCCCTCACCGGCAAGTACCGCGAGCAGGTAGTCGAATGCCTGCGCCTGCTACACGAGCGGCTATACAGCGCTCAGGCCGACTACGGGGAATCCCTCAAGCGTGATCAGGTAATCGATGTGTTCAGCGAAGCCCTGGAACGGGCGCCGCTGCTGGATGGCGATGACGACACCAGTCGATTCCGCAATAACCGCGAACAAGCTGGCTGGATTCTCAATCTGCTAGTGGAGCATGGCTGGTTGAAACGGGACAAGGACGAAGCCTCCTTTCAGTCCACCTACCCGTTCAGCCGCACCGGGCGACTGTTCACCCAAACCCTTGCGGAACTCGACGGACGCAGCGTACGCACCCGCCACCGCAACACTCGCAACACGCTCAACGCTCTATCCGCCTTTGTCGATCGCGGTGAGGTCTACGACCTACTTGATGCCCACGAACATTCCGAGCGCATCATCGCTGATTTCACCGACATCATCGCCGAATTGGAAGAACGCAAGCGAGAACTGGTGAAGGAAGTGGAAGCACAACAACTGGTCCAACAGGCCAGCGACCAGTTCTTCGAATTCATGGAGAAGCGCTTCCAGCCGGACGTGGCCATCCGCATGTCTGCCGACAGCGTGGAAAAACACCGCGACCGTATCCGCAACACCATCGAGCAAATCAAGCGCAAACCCAAGGCCTGGAAAACCAGCGCCGAGAACGAACTGCGCCGCCTGGCCCCGGACCTGATCGTTAATACTGATGCATCGGTGCTGTTCCAGCTACTGGACAGCATTGATACCCGCATGCGCAACGCCTCGGAAATCATGCTGCCGGCCCTGCGCCGCACCCTCCAGGGCTTCACCAGCCGCGCTGACATTATCATCCGTCAGCTCAGCTACCTACACACCCAGAAACACAACGACATCGTTGGCCTATGCCAGGAACTGGCCGAACTGGACGAAGAGACCTACAACCAGCGACTGCAACAGGCGGGCGGTTCCTTGGCTAGCCTGCACCTGGGGCTTATCGACCCGGCCCAGGTGCGCCTGCGCGAACAGCGTGCCCAACGGGTCGTAAACAACCGCATGGTGGAACTGGACGAACCGGACCCTGCCACCCTGCGCGAACTGGCCACCCAGCAACTGCTGGAAAAGGCCTTCAACATCAACGGGGGCGCGCTTCGTGATTATCTGCGCGATGCCCTCGGTGCCAGCCGCCGCATCGACAACCGCGACCTCCCCATCAACAACGCTCGCGACCTGCTGGCCATGAGCCATGTCATTGAACTGGGCAGCGCCGATCACGCCGCCACAGGCTTCCGCCTGCGAATCGAACCCACCGAGCCCATCCGCGACGAACACTATTTCGTGCGCCGCGATGGCTTCCTGCTGGAACTGGAACAGGATGACTCAGCACACGCTACAGCCCATGCAACACGCCCTGAATAATGCCCTGGAGGCCCGTGGCGTCACCCCGGCACAATTCTCCGAGCTGATGATCCGCCTGCTCGACCACGGCGTGCTGTGCCGTAACGAAAGCAAAAAGGAAGCGGAACTCTACGACCGCTACCTACAAGTCCCCGAGCTGGTGGAAGACTACCTGAGCGTGCTGCACATCCGCCTGCACCACGAACGCCGTTTCACCTCCCTGCGGCTGTTCCCGCCCGGCGCGGAAATCCCCGGGCAGGCGGATAAGGATGATGGCATCAACAGTGGCCTGCGCCATCGTCTCAGCCAACAAGAAGTAGCCCTGATCCTGGTGCTTCGCGCCGAGTACGACAAATCCCTGCGTGATGGCCAAATTGATGAACACGGGCAAGCCACTTTGCCGATGCAGGCCATCAACCTAGCCAGTAAAAGTCTGCTCGGCCGCCCACTGCCGGAAGGCCGCATCGAAAGGGAGTCACTGTTTCGTCGCATGCGCCAGCTGCGCCTGATCCGCAGTGCCAGCGACGGCAACCTGGAAGACAGTGAAAGCTGGCTGATCATCCGCCCGGACATCACCAGCCTGGTCACCGACACCGTGCTGTCGCAATTGCTCGGCGAAGACAAAACAACAGCCAGTACCGACGATGCCCAAGACCCGGACGAGGAAACCGAATGATCCCCGCCTCAACACACCCTGACCGCAGCTCCATGACACAGGCCCGCCCATGTATCTGAAGCGCTCCATCACCGTGAACTGGGGTAACCTGCCCCCCGGCGAACTGGAATACGGCCCCGTAAACCTGTTCTCCGGGGGCAACGGCTCCGGCAAAACCACCGCCGCCGACGCCCTGCAAACCCTGATGACCGCCGCCCACGACCACCTGTTCACCTACAACCCCGGGCAGGACGAAACCACCCAACGCGGTCGTGGCGGCAAGCAGGTTCGTACCCTGGCTTCCTATGTGCTTGGCTGCGACGATGGTGCCTTTGCCCGTCCTTACGCTAGCGACGGCTACATCGCCGGGGTCTTCCACCCCACCAAAGGCGAAACCGCCGAACCCTTCACCGCCGTCATCGGCGTACGCGCCCATTTGGACAAGGCCGGTAGCAGCGCCCAGGCCCGTCAAAACGACTTGCTATTGATGATCGTGCCAGGCGAGATGCTCAGCCTCTCCCACTTCGTCCACGACTATGCCGGCGAGAAACACACGGTGCCGATCACCGACATCGCCAACCAGCTACGCCAGCAATTTGGCAAGAAAAGCGTCGAAACCTACGACGACAAAAAAGGCGCTTACCTGGCCCGACTCTACGGCGCCCTTCGTGGCAAGCGTGATGCGGTGTCCCAGAACGAAGCGCGCAACGCCGCCCGTACCTTTGCCCGCTTCATGGCCTACAAACCCGTGCAATCCATCAACCAGTTTGTCGCCAGCGAAGTGCTCGACCCCCACGACATGGGCGATACCCTGCGTCGCATTCGTGAGCTTATGCGCACCGTCCACGGCATGGCTGAAGAAGCGGAGCAACTGCAACAGAACGTGGACCTGCTCAGCCAAGCCCAACATCAGGCCAGCGACTACCTGGAACACTGGCTGGAACGCACCACCCAAGCCTACGGTGCCGCCGCCCAGCAGTTCCAGCGCAACCAAAACCAGTACCTGGAAAAAAAGGAAGAACAGAACCGGTTACGCCAGCAACAGGAAAGTAACCAGGAAGAGGCAGAACAGGTCCAGCAACGGCTCGAACAGGCCCACGCGGAACTGGTGGAGTTGCAGGCGCGAATCCTCGGCATCCCCGCTCTGCGCGACAAACAACAACTGGAAGAACGGCGCGACCAGCTAACCCAGCAACTGCAGGAAGGCGCCCGCCCGCTACTGGAACAGGACCAGCAACGCAACGCCAACCTGGCAGCCCTGCGCAATATTCAAAGCCTGCTGACCCGCCACAGCATCGAACTGGAACTGCCCAGCTTCGCCAGCAAACACTGGCGCACCACCAGCAAGGCGTTACTGGCCGAACAGGGCAACGACTTGCCGGACCTGAACCAGATGCTGGCCCGGGACTGGATCGACCTGTCACCACTGGAAGAAGGCCTCACCCGAGTGCGCAACGAACAGCAGCGGCATAATCAATTAGCCGAACAGCTGCACAGCGAGCGGGCCGACAAACCAGGCCAGGAAGCCTCTTCCATTGCACAGCGGCTGGACCGCCTGGTCAGCAAACGTGGACAGACTCTGGAAACCCTGGATCAGCAAAAAAAGAAAATCGAACAACAGATCCGCAACCTGGAATCCAAACGGGTGAACTACCCCCAGGATGTGGAAATCGCCATTCAGGCCATCCGACAGCATTGCCCACAAGCCGAACCCCGCGTGCTCTGTGATCATGTGGAAGTGCAGGACCCGCAATGGCAGATGGCCATCGAAGGCTACATCGGCGGCGCCCGCTTCGGCATTCTGGTGGAACCGCAATACGAGGCCGAAGCCATCCGCATCGTCCGCCGCCTCGCTGGTAAGCAACGCAACCGTGCTCGCGTGATTCAGGGCGAACAGGCCCGCCGTGATGCGGAAAATATTCACCTGCCGGACGACTCCCTGTTCCACTCCCTTCGCTTCAGCCATCGCACCGCCGAGCATTATCTGAAGGCCTCCTACGGCACTGTAATTCGTGTCGACGACGCCGACACCCTGCGCACAACCCGTCGCGGCATCACCGCCGACGGCTTGGGCTCTGGCAACTATGCCCTGTTCCGCTGCGATCTGGACGATAGCCAACTGGTATTCGGCGAAGCCGCCCGCGAACGCAACCTGCTCGCCCAGCGCAATGCACTCATGGAACTGCAGGAAAGCTACCAGCGTTCTGCCGACGACTACCGTTCCGTCAAAAATCTTTATGATCAGGTAAAACTCTTCCAGCCGCTCAACTGGGTCAGCACCGCCACTCAACTACTGGACGCCCAGCGCCAGCTCCAGGAAACCGAAAAGGCACTCGACAACCTGGATCTGAGCGATCACGAAGAACTGGAAGAAAAGCAGCGGCAAGCCCAGGACTTGCATCATCAACTAAAAGAACAACAAACCAGACTTGACAAAGAAGGCGGGCAGCTCGGCGAAAAACTCAGCGCCTGTACCGCCAGCATCAGCAAACTGGCGGACCTGAGCGAACGCTACCAGGAAGAAAAGGACGAAGCCGAAGCCAACCTGTATGCCTGTACCAAATACTGGCCGGGACTGGATGTGGAACCCCGTATTGAGGCCATGGACCAGCGGCTCTATCACGCCCACGGTGACATCGACTTTATTGCCGAAGAAGAAGCACTCACCGAGCGACTGAATAAACTGGCGGTGGACCTGGATAGAACCCTGCTCCAATACAACCAGCAGGCTCAGCCTGCCGACCAGATTCTGGCTGACAGCGCCGACACCCTACACAGCGCCCCCTTCTTCGGGCACATCCACAGCCTTCACCAGCAACTGGACAACCTGAACAACCGGCTCCGCAACAACGTGTTACTGGAAAAACAGGAAAAACTGGACAGCCTGCGCGACACCTTTAACACCACCTTCGTCAGCGACCTGTGCAGCCAGATCCACCAGGCCATCCGCGATGGCGAGCGCGTCCTCAAGAACCTCAACGACGAACTGGAGCACCACCAGTTCGGAGCCGACCGGGAACGCTTCTCCTTCGAATGGCAGTGGATACCCGAGTACAAGGAATACTGGCACTTCTTCAAGGAAGTCATCGACATCCCCAATCTGGGCGACGGCACCAGCCTGTTCGATACCCCCCTGTCAGAGAAAGCCAAAGCGGTGCGCGACCGGCTGCTCGACTTATTGCTTCATGGCGAAGAGCAACAGGCCTTGCGCGAACTGGAGCGCATCAGCGACTACCGCCGCTACCGCCAGTACGACATTCTCAAACACCCGGAAGGCAAACAACCCATCAGCCTCAGCCAGTACGGAACCGGTTCCGGCGGTCAGTTGGAGACCCCGGCCTACATCATTCGCGCCGCCGCCATCACCAGCGCCTTCCGCTTCAACGAAGGTGACAGCCACCTGCGTATGGTGATCGTTGACGAAGCCTTTATGCACATGGATGAAAACCGCTCCAAGAGCGTCATCAACTACCTCACCAACACCCTGGGCCTGCAACTGATCTTCATCATGCCCACCAGCAAGGCCGGCCCCTTCCTGGACCTGATAAGCAATCAGTTCGTATTCAGCAAGGTGCCCAGCCCGGTTCCCGTAGGTGAACTCAACACCCGTGTACTGGTAGACCGCCAGCAACTAAACACAGAGCGCGTGGCCGACCTGTGGGCACAACACCGCCGGGTCATACGGCAGCAAGGCGCGCTGGACTTCATGGAAGACGTGCAATGACCACACCAATCTGGCTCAAGGACGAGCCCTGGCTGGCAAAATGGCTCGGCTGGTTTCTGGACCGGCTGGACAAAAACCAGGACGATGACGGCGGCACGGCAAGAAAGAAAGCCATCACCCGCCGCATCAAGAAAAACACACTGCCAGCACTCTACGATTTCAATGAAGACACCCATGGCCGCTGGCAACTTCTGCAGAGGCTCGCCAGCGAACATCACATCTTCGAGATCCGCTACGACAATAAATTGGCCCCCTACCAGGAGCCCTACGAAAACGCCCAATGCCGCCTGAACCCGGACAGCGAACCACTGCTTAGAGACTGGCTAAATCGCCCCAGACAAGATCCGGCCACCCTCGCCTGGCACCAAGCCATCAGCGAGCACCAGGGCAACTTCATTGACAACGGCGAAGCCCTGCTGATCCAGCGCCCCAGCATTCCTGACCTTTCCCCGACAGAAATCGTCACCGCCTTCGCCTCCATTAGACAGCACCTGACTGAAAGCCTAACCCTGAGAGAAATTGCCGCCCGCTGCTTTAAAGGCGATTCCAAAGCCCTCGACAACCGCCAGGAGTTGCTTATCAAACTCTTTGGCGGTCTGACCAACATCATCCAGCCAAGACCTCTGCTTCTCACCGCCTGGGCCCCGCCCGGCTTCACCAAACTCCTCATCGTGGAAAACCAGGACAGCTTCCTGCGCTTGGTAGAAGCCCCACCGGAAGACTACGCTCTCCTTTACAGTGGCGGCTTCCGCGCCAGCGCTACCCGCCTGAGCAGCGAACACACCCGCTTCGCCTTCCTCCCCGGCAGCGCCCCGGAACAATTCAACCAGCGCTGGCTCGCTGAAGACCTACCCTGCTACTTCTGGGGTGACCTGGACTTTGCCGGGATAGGTATTCTGAAAGCATTGCGGCACAGCCTTCCCGGATTGTCCGCCTGGCAACCCGGCTACCACCCCATGCTGGCGATGCTGGAAAACGGCGAGGGACACACAGCCCAGCAAGCGAGAAAAACCGGCCAGACTGACCCTGTAGCCACCGGCTGCCCCCTCTGTGACCGAGTCCTACTGCCAGCGCTACGACAGTCTCAACGATTCATTGATCAGGAGTCTGTTACGCTCTTTGCCCTGAATACTCCATCATGAATACTTTTGCTGTCTTTACCGTATTCGACATAAGCTCCCACAAAGCAGAGAAAAGCAACACCCAAGAAAAGTAGTGAATAATGCTTCTTTTAGAGGCAACGTCAGCCCTCTATGAAAAACCTAATTTCCAGACTCTTTGGCCGAGAACCGGGTCGAAAGCTGCTGCCACCCAAAAAATGGGCGACCTGGAGCACTTAACCATCCACTACCTGAGGCACACCTTCCGCAGCCATGCTGCAGAGAAATGCCTGAATCACAAGCTGAAAGGAGTAGAGGGCATTTATGACCGACATGGCTATTTTGATGAAAGAAAGCGGGCTCACCAGCAATTTTCCGACCAAATACGTCCCTTTTACGCCATTAAAACTTTCACCAGCTCTATCTCAAAATGGCGAGATATTGCCGGCAGATATCCACAACGGTCTCAGCAAACTCTGTCAGCGCATCTCTATCCGCCAGACGAGCCACTCCATCACTCCCATCAAAAGCGGCAGGATCCAATCCAGGGATTGTCACCCAGCTCAGCCACCATTCATTGCTTGTATGGCCTGGAATAGAGCCAAAAAACTCCCCTCCACCTTGGCTCTGTTGGTGCTCACCGCCGACAAAACGGCCCAACCCCACCCAAAGTAGGTCACCATCACCCAGACCAATCACCAAGTGCACGTTTGCCCAAGCATCTTCCTCAATCCCGTTAATTCTGTACAAGTGGATGCCTTCAGGCGTTTTCCCCTTTGCCCAGGCCTCATAGCCCCCCCAGTCCAGCTTGCTTTTCCCCACAACGTCCAGCACAGGCTCAAGGTTCAATTCAGATTTCAGCGACTCCTGAACAGTGTTTACTAATTCTTCCAGCAAACTGGCATGGAGAAAATATACAGAGCGAATCAATCTGGACAGTACCGTGGCGCTCTCAGGGACCTCCTGTATGCGTTTCTTAAGCCCACTCTGATCAAGCTCCTTCATGGCATCTTCCCGAGAATGCATCCCGGTCACCTCCATCACGATTTCAAGGTACTGCTCAAGACATTGCCGGGTTCTGACATTCTCCTCCGGGATATCCGAGATCAGCGCAACCAACCAGTCCCGAACCTCTGAGCGATAACTGATGCAACGATAGTCGGAAGCCTGCAAGGCCCCTTGCCCACCTTCGGCGTTAGGGGCAGAGCAAGAAAGTGCGGATGGCGCAGAACCATCAGGGGTAAGGTAGAACAAGCCCCTGCTTGCTGAGCGGACTTCCTGATCCAAAACCCGCCGATAGCGCCAAAGCTGGCTCTTCTGGTCAGCGGCATAAAGCTTATTTTCAATAATAATCACACCCCCTGACCACTTGATCATCAGATCGACACGCCCATTGTCAGCGTCTGTAAATGAGCGCTCACGCCAAACCTCAACACACTGCGGGCCTATCTCACCAGGAACAGGCTCCTCCAGTCCCAATATCCTCAGAAATTTCTTTAGTGGCTTCGTCCTCAGGCCATGGTCACCTGACGGATCCAATAGCCAAGCCAGCATTGGGGTATGCAGTCTCACTTCATCGTGAGCCGAGAACAGGAGCGACAGCAAATTGGCCGGCTTTTCGCACTGCATCTCTCGCAGATTCAGGCAAAGATCCGACGCCCAGAACCAGTCACTACCCTTGTTAAACATGTTCAACTTCAAATTTCTTTGCATCCAGCTCCAGCGGCGCTTTGTCGTAGCTAAACGTCAGCACCTGATGGAGATACTCTTCCATAAACGCCTCTATCGAGCCAAAGTTCTCGTACTGATGGACATGGCGGAACTCGTGAGAATAAAGGCGTGAGGATTCGCTGCCCCTAACAATGTAAATGGCATGGCCAAAGGTCATGCCCATTAGCTTACCTGTCAGCATCCCGGTGCTTTTGGCAAGGTTGTAGATGAAAGGGGTGTCCTCCAACGGAATTCTCTCCACGAGCATTACTCTAATCATATCGGGCTTCTCTACCCCAACGCTTCTTGCCAAGTCCATTCCGTTATCGCTGAGTTCAACACCGTTATCTTGAATAATCTGACGCTGAGCTTTTGCCCACTGAATAACCTGCGACAACATCTCCAGATCGTTTTCCATTCGTCCTCCCAAGACTGTTTGTTACCAATACCCTCAGGCTATGACGCTATCAATGCCATGTCGATACTGACTACATTAACATGTCGCATTATGGCTTATGTCGCTTTTTCAAACAGATAATCACTCGCTACGGCAACAGCGACTGGGCCTGCTTGACCAAATCAGGATCCACTTTCCCGAAGACCATTTCGACTGTAGTAAGAGGGTCCGAAGACACACTTCCTTTCCGATAAAGATCCAGAAACACAGCATGGCTAACCATCTCGATAGGAATGTCGACATCAATAAGGTCCGCCATTTCTATTCTGCAGGCCCTGCAATAAACCAAACCCCTTCCCGGTCCACTGTTCTCCTCATAGGGGATCGTCACCAAATGCAATTCGTCCAAACTTCCGCAACGGGAACAGTTCACCATGCTTGCCATGCCTCGCAATAAGATTTCCCGATCAGTCTACAGCACCCTATTCTCATTACCCTCCCCCTTCCTTTGTCGCAAGCCACTCATGAACCCAAGATTCCAGATTTTTTCACCCACATATCACCTGCATGAAGCCAGGAAGGAATGGCCTTCCTGGCCCCATCTCATGGAGGTTTCATGATCATTCAATGTCCGTGCTGCCGGTCCATCCGCGTTGTTGCCCTGCAGATGGGTCGCAAGGTCGGTGGCTCTGTCGGCACGCTTGCCGGTGCAGCCAGCGGCGTGGCCATGGCGACCAGCGGAGCTCGTGTAGGAGCCACCGTCGGCCTGGCGTTTGGCCCTGCGGGTTCTGCTATCGGTGGTATCGCCGGCGCGGTGCTTGGTGGGCTGGCTGGTGGCGTTGCCGGCGGTGAGGCCGGTGCAGCCTTAGGCGCCAAGCTCGACGAGACCTATCTCGACAACCTGGAATGCCTGGATTGCGGACACAGCTTCCGCCTCGATGCAGAGTAACCCCGACTCCCCCTTACCTCTCTCTTGAAGCCCGCCCAGTGCGGGCTTCTTTATGCCCCCTTGGAGGCCTGAATGGATATTCCCACTTTCGTAAAGAACGAGCAGGGTCTGTACCACGTACAGGGCTGCGTTAAACCCGAGGAAATAGTCAGTACGGCGGCCACCATCCTGCTGGATGACCTGACGAGCCGGGAAGCGCTCACGGCGCCTACCGATGTCGCGCAGTTCTTACAGCTGGCGCTGGCCCAAGAGAAGAACGAAGTCTTCTCCGCCATCTTCCTCAACAACAAACACAAGGTGCTCAGTTTCGAGACCCTGTTCACCGGCACCATTGATGGCGCGGCGGTGTATCCCCGTGTAGTGGTGCAGCAGGCCCTGGCCTGCAATGCCGCCGCCGTGATCTTTGCCCACAACCACCCCTCCGGCTGCTGTGAGCCCTCACGGGCAGATCAGCAAATCACCAAGCGCCTGTCTGATGCCCTCGCGCTGATTGATGTGCGGGTACTCGACCACTTTGTGGTGTCCCGTTCCGAGTGGGTCAGCCTGGCTGAACGCGGCATGGTTTAACCCCTTCCTTTCTCATCACCTTCTCATTATTCATTGGAGATTCACCATGGCACATCTTGTCGAAAACATGGCCTATGTGGGCCGAACCCCCTGGCACGGGCTGGGCAACCAGCTGGCCAGCCAACAATCGCTGGAAGTCTGGATGCGGGAAGCCGGCATGGATTGGGAGATCCGTGAAACCCCGGTGCGCTTCATCAGCAGCGAGGCAGGCGCTCTCGGGCAGATTTCTTCCTTCCCGGATCAGAAAGTGCTGTTCCGCTCCGACAATCAGGAGCCCCTATCGGTAGTGAGCAACCGCTTCAAGGTGGTTCAGCCCCGTGAAGTGCTGGAGTTCTACCGGGATCTCACCGAGCAGTCCGGCTTTGAGCTGGAAACCGCTGGCGTCCTGAAAGGTGGCCGCAAGCTGTGGGCGCTGGCCCGCACCGGGCAAACGGGTTCCTTGGCAGGCAATGACCAGACCAACGGCTATGTGCTGCTGGCCACAGCCTGTGACGGCACCCTGGCCACCACGGCGCAATTCACCAGCATCCGGGTGGTGTGCAATAACACCCTGGCGGTAGCCCTCAATGGCGCCGGCCAGGCGGTGAAGGTCCGCCACAACACCACCTTCGATGCCCAAGCCGTCAAGAAGCAGCTGGGGATCTCCGTCTCCGCCTGGGATGACTTCATGTATCACTTGAAGGCCCTGAGCGAACGTCGGATCACCCGCAAGACCGCCGAGAAGGTCATGCGCTCGGTCTTCACCGATGTGAACTACTCATCGGGTGACATGCTGGTGAAGCCCAACGAACAGGCCATGAAGAAGGCCATGTCTCTTTATGACGGGGCCGGTCGCGGCGCGGAGTTGCCGTCTGCCAAGAGCACGGCCTATGGCTTGCTCAATGCAGTAACCGAGTTCGTGGACCACGAACGCCGCGCCCGCAGCACTGACAACCGACTGGACTCTGCCTGGTTCGGCAAGGGTGCCCAGATCAAGCAACGGGCTCTGGAGCAAACCTCCCTGCTGGTCGCCTGATCCACCCTGACCGCTTACCTCTCCCCTCTCTCTACTTCCTTTTAAAAGAAATCTGGAGAACACCATGAATCTGAAATGGCTCTACCGCCTGTTGGCGGTGTGGGACTGTCGCCCTATGCCTGCTGAATTGGCAGCGGTGTGGGGTGCCTTCCTGCATGAAGGCCTGATGTGCCATCCCGGCGATCCTGGCCGGCCCCGACGGATATTGGAAGCCTGGGACAGTGGCTGCATTGAGCTGATCATCGCGTCCTGTGAATACCTGGACCCGCTCTGGCAGACGGTCTCCCACATCTGGTATCAGCCCCGTGGCCGCCCCGGCATCTTCGAGTACGAAGTGGTCAGTGAGTTAGGCGAGTGGCTGGGTGAGCAACTGCTCACTACCGGCCACCTCCCCAGCAACAAGCAGGCTGAGCGTTATATCGAAGCACTGGTGAATGACTTCTTCGAGATTGGCGAGGAAGGCCCTTCCTCTTCAGGTCGCGCCGCATGATGCCATTTAGCCGTCGCCCTCATTCACTTCCCATTCCTTACTCCTAGCCCCGGCCACTGTGCCGGGGCTTTTCTTTGTCAGGAGAATTCTCATGGCACAACCGAAAAGCACCACACCTGGCCAGCGCCCTGCGCTGCGCCTGGTCTCTACCAAAAGCATGAACCGGGAGGACTGGCTGAAGATCCGCAAGCAGGGCATTGGCGCCAGTGATGCGGCTGCCGCTGTGGGCATCAGCCCGTACCAATCGCCCCTCGAGCTGTGGATGATCAAGACCGGGCGGGATGGCCTGCTCCCCGCCCCCGATCCCGATGACATTCAATCGCCGCTCTACTGGGGCACCCTGTTGGAACCCAAGGTGGCCGAGGCGTATGCCAGGACCACCGGCAACAAGGTACGGCGGGTGAATGCCGTGCTGCAGCACCCGGATGAGGACAAACCCTGGATGCTCGCCAACCTGGATTACGCCGTGGTCGATAACGACGACGTACAGATCCTGGAGTGCAAGACCACCGGCCAGTTCGGCGCGAAGCTCTGGGCCAATGGTGTTCCCGAGTACATCCACTGTCAGGTGCAGCATCAGCTGGCCGTCACCGGCAAGCAAGCAGCCGATGTGGCCGTATTGATCTGCGGCCAGGAGCTGCAGATTCACCGCATCAATCGGGATGAAGCCTTGATCGCTCACCTGTACGAGCTGGAGCGTGAGTTCTGGCAGTTGGTAGAAGCCGACACCCCACCGGACCCGGATGGCTCCGGTTCTGCCGGTCAGGCCCTGCAGGCGCTCTATCCTCGCGATCAGGGCGAGACCATCAACTTGGCGGACAACCCGGCCATGGAAGGCGACTTCAATGAGCTGCTGGATTTACGTGACACGCTGAGCCGACTGGCCAAGCGGGAGTCCACCCTCAAACAGCGCATTCAGCAATCCATGGGACTGGCCAGCAAGGCTACCTTCACGGAGGGCTCCGTGACCTGGAAGCGCAGCAAGGACTCCACCAGCCTGGACACCAAAACCCTATTGCAGGACCAGCCAGATCTGCTCAAGCAATACCCCAAGCACAAAGCCGGCAGCCGCCGCTTCCTGGTTCGCCCCAACGCCTAATCCCTACGACCCACGGCATAACAGCCGGGCACTGCCCGGCTGCGTTTATGTCAGCTATTCATCAGGAGAATCCCATGATCAAAGGACTCGCGATTACGCCACCCGTGATCGGCCGTATCAGCATTGGCCGCGTGGTGGAGAAGAACGGCAAGCGTCTGCCGGAGAAAGACGACCAATTCACCATCACCACCCAAATACAGACCAGGGACGGCTGGTTACCGCACCCGCTGGATGAAGCCCTGCGCCAGGAGGTACAGGGCAAAAAGCTACGAAGCATTCCCGTCACCCTGCCCTTCAACGATCCAGATCTGAATCTGAGAGCCGAATACACCTTCTTCGAGCGCAAGAGCGGCAGGCCGCTGTGCGCCGGAAACGGGGAGACTTGCCGGCGTCATACCGAGAACGGCCTGGAATCCCTGCCCTGCCCATCACCGGATCTGTGCGACTACGGCAGCCACGGGCTGTGCAAGCCCTATGGTCGTCTCTATGTCCGTATCGGAGATGACGATGAACTGGGCTGCTTCGTGTTCCGCACCACCGGCTACAACAGCATCCGCACCCTGGCCGCACGGCTGCGCTACTTCCACGCCATCAGTGGCGGCAACCTGGCCACCCTGCCGCTGGAGCTTAAGCTGCGCGGGAAGAGCACCACCCAGAGTCACCGGGCGCCGATCTACTATGTGGATCTGACGCTGCGCACAGAGCAATCCATGAAAGAGGCCGTCACCCATGCGCGAGAAGAAGCCAAGATGATGGAAAATCTGGGGATTAGCCAGGCAGAGCTAGACAAGGTCGCTCAAGCGGGCCTGATGAATGCGCACTTCGAGTATGTGGAGGATGAGGGGCTGCAAGTAGTGGAGGAGTTTTCAGGCGAGGGACCAACTCAAGCAAAGGACTCCCGTCCTCAATCCACGTCTGCACTCAGCAATAAGCTGGCTGACAAGCAGTCTGCCGGTTAATCCAGAAGCGCCTTCAGGCCTTCCTGGCGGCTGCGAGAAAGTTTGCGGTAACGCTTGAGCAGGTTCGCTTCCGCTTCACTGCGGACTTCCGCGCCGTAGGAGCCTGCAGGGTCGATAACGCCGGCCGCTTCATCACCACAGATCAAGTAGTCCAGAGACACCCCTAGCACCTGCTTCAGGGCGGGCAAAAGACGAAAACCCGGAGCATCACGACCATTTTCCCACGCGGAAACCGTGGATTTGGTGACATCCAACTCAAAACCCAACTGTTCCTGAGTCAACCCCAATGCCAGCCGGGCCGTTTTCAGGCGCTCGGGAAAGCTCATCACGCCCACTCCATCAAACTGATGAAGCAACGCTACGGCAGAGCCATACCTCTGTCGTATCACTGTACTTGACCTTAATAGTATTGCATTGCAATACTTTCCGCGTCTTGGATCACATAACCCACCAACAAGCACCTTCTTTAGGCAGGGCACGCTGCTCATGCCTGCCCGGGGATCTCTGTAGTGGTCAACTAATTCCGGACAGTGATTTAGGTTTTTCTTCGGCCACCGCAGGGGCTATTCCGCCGTTGTAGCTGTGTGGCCTGTGGTGATTGTAGTAACCCATCAGATAGTCACCGATA